>Ga0214923_10001316_pt1 | contig 35484 bp, 28 predicted proteins | sample LL1510_MetaG_FD_177993 | JGI IMG/M metagenome (GOLD analysis project Ga0214923, IMG submission 177993) | Freshwater microbial communities from Lake Lanier, Atlanta, Georgia, United States - LL-1510 | ecosystem: Environmental > Aquatic > Freshwater > Lake | place: USA: Georgia | collected...
CCTTTATTCACTCCTGACTTATATACTTTTTTACCAGTGCTTGGGCTCATATAGTAATCACCTTTACTATCTTTACCAATAGATTTTACTTTATATTTTGCTCCACTATCGCCTTCCGCCACACCTTTCTGACCTTTAGCCATTTTCAATGAGGTTTTTAATGCTGATACCTTACCTTTGGAAGTTTTAGCATCATTTGCTGTATCTGCTCTGCGTTGAAGTGGATCGTAACCAAACTTAGAACTATTAGGATTACGAGGTGTTTTATTACCCTCATCATCTACATCATATGCATCTGGGTGTTTACGCCATTTAGCGCCTTCCGCCATATCTTTCTTTTCTTTTTCTTCACGCTCTTTTTTCTGCTTGTCTAAAAGATCTTGTAATCTTTTAGCACCAGCATCCATATCATATCCGGCACGTTTCATAGAGTTTTTAAACTTTTGTTGTGCCGATACTTTTTGATATTTGGCTTCTTCAACGTCTCCGTCACCTTTGAGATTGCCCATGTCCTTGGCTCTTTGTAACATATCGTAACGATCTTTGAAACCTTTAACCCCAGGTTTAATGTTGGCAGCATCAGCACGATCACCGTAGGTCTTATTTTTCAAATGTTTCAATGTGGTCTGTGCCTGGTGACTGTGGGGAGTTTCTTCATTGTCTTTTTCGCCCATAACAGCAGGTTTGTGCTTTGCTGCCCATTTTTGTGTTAGACGTTCCATGAATTTTTCTGCCACAGTTCTAGCATGGACTCCAACTTCTTCACCATATTTTTCTTTAATTTCTTTTTCTACATCTAATAGGATACCTTCTTGACCATTGAATGGACCAACATTAGGATTATCTCTATTAAATCTGCTTTTAACCATTTCGGCAACACGATGATATACCTCATCCATGTTTTGTCCTTCACTAACTTTACTCATCATATTGTTAGTCCACTGTTGGTCATCATTTTCTGCTGTAGGTTGTTCTGCGGGTGCAGGTTCAACTGGTGCTGTTTGTGGTTGTTCATCTTGTGGAAGAACTGCACTTAATGGTCCTAGTAAATCCGGGTACGAGTCAGTAGCCCAATCTCTAAAAGTTTTTAATGGATCGACGCTTGCATCTAAATCTGCCTGTGCTTGGAAATCTTTTTCTAGTTGAGGATCATCTATGCCAAATTGTTGGAAAAATTCATAGGCTGTTTGAAAGTCTAATTTTTGCCCTGATTGTACCATGTTATCTAATTCAAGTTTCAAGGATTCAATTTGATCGGGTGTAAGAGTTCCTTCTTCTATGGCATCGGCCCATGCTTCGAATTTAGAGAACCCTTCTTTATCTACTTCATCTGCATCCGGATCAGTTAAACTATCTCCTGCAGCTGCTCCTTGCAGAGCACCTAATGGGCCACCTAATGCTGCCCCTAGTGCTCCACCTGCCAGTGTGCCTAAAATTTCTTCATTGTTTTTGTCTGCTACGTATTCTTCTAGGTCAACTTTTTCCTGCATAATACTGTGTATTAAAGGGAATAGGCCGGCTAATTCTTCATTGAAAGATGTTTGTGTAAATGCCTGTTTGTAAGTTTCTAAGGTTACTGCATCTAGTTCGCCTATCATAGGTTCTTGACTTTCGTCAAATTCTGCAATCCATGACTCATAATAATGACGCTTACTTAGTGCCTCGATCATTCCTTTAAGTTCTTGTAGTCGGCCTATGGCCCTTTCTGATATGCCTGTGGCGTCATCATGTAATGTTTGATGTTGTACTTTCTTTTGAAATTCTTGTAATTGAGCAATTTGTTCGCTCATTCTAATAATTGCCTTACCTGCAGGATCATGTGGTACGCCACCATGGTCTACGTGTTGTGCCATGGCAAATGCACCTGCTGGATGTATAAAGGGATACTTAAATCTTTCACCTTCTCGATTTTGAATAAAAATTGCCTTGATGTTTTTGCGTTGGCTGCGAGCACCGGGATAAGTTTCTTCTACAGGTCTATTGTGTCTAACAATAACCTCTGTAGCGCCTTTTACCGCACGACTGGTTTTCTTTGAACTTTTTGTAGTCCAACGTGATTCGTTCATTTGTAGTGCCATTTCATCTTCCTTAGGTGCTTGAGTAGCGGCTAGATGTTGGAAATCATTTCTATCTAAGTTATTTTTAGCGATGTCTCTTGTATCGAATCTCAATAACCTACGCTTGGCAAACATACGCATTTCTTTAAGGAAATCATACCAAACGTGTTTACCTATGTCATCTTGCCCTTCTGTAATACCTTGACTGTAATAAATTTTTAGACTGCCTGCATCGGCTATACTGACGCTAACACGACCTAAATCGATACCTTCTTTGACAAAATCGAAGTCAAAGAATCTTGCTTGAACCGGATCTATGGTAACAGCACCAGTTTCATCTCCCATTTCTAAATTACTAAATCTAGAACGTATTTTGTCGAATAGGTCTTGACTGATTATTTGAATTGCTTTCATAATTTATATTTATTAGAATGTGCTTACATACACAGGCAAGGGCATGACCCATTCATCTTCACGCTCTTCTCTTAGTTTGTCATAGATAGCAGGATCCCATTCTTGTAACAACATAGCCATACGTAGAGCCAATAACATTGAACTAACTAGATCATCATGGGCTGTGTCTTTGGCCATAAAAGTTATGTTTTTTGCCACATAGGTTTTTAATTCACTGATTAATGCTTTAGAATTAATAGTCATCCTATTGCTCTCTATTAGATGCTTAAATTTAGCACATATGGATATTTTACTAGAATGGGTAGTATTAAATCCTTTTCTAAACCTACGAACATGTCCTTTCTTAATAGGTTCACTTAAAAATAAACCAGGAATACTTTCTTCACCTATTTCCGATATGGCCACTAGTGCTGCTTCACCTACTGTGTTATTTTCAACAGAATAATAAAGGTTTGGCGGCATTCCGGCATCTGCAAACTTTTCAGATATAAAATTACATAGGTCACGTAGTATTCTTACCTGTCCCTGTATTGGTGTAAGATTATGGTGCCATTCTGCAACTTGATCAAAACTAGGTAATTCTAATATCTGTATAGCGCCATAATCACCCCCTGTTCCCAGACTAGGATCTAAGGCTATGAGATATGTAAATCTAGTGTTAATTTTTTTATACCAGCGAGCCTGCCCCATTTTCATTAAGGGTTCTCGTCCTTCTAAATCTGCAAGTTTTATAGAACTAATAAGTGTCTCATCAAATACCAAGAATTCGCATTCGTGCTCACGCCTAAATCTTTCTTCTCCAATCCTGCTGCGTTCTTCATTGGCCCATTTTTCATCTCTATCCGGATGTTCACTCCAATGCGCCCTAAATGGAAAGAATCCGTTTCTGCCAAGTACTTGTTCATTACCAAATTCATCGAACTTCATATTTGCTTCTTTCCAAATTAAAGCAAATGTGTCTTCGTCTGAATTTGGGGTAGAAGTAATTATGGCCTTACCGCCCGTGGCCAATGTGGGGGATATTGATGTCCAAAATTCTGTGGCAATATTTGGTGGTACGAATGCGAACTCATCAGCGTATAGCACAGATAGAGAAAGACCACGACCTGTTGTTTCTGTTGTTGTCTGTGCCATTATCCTACTACCGTTGTCAAATTCGATACTTTCTTTGTTATAACTAGTTACGCCCGGTCTAATGAAATCTGGACACATTTCGTAGGCAAATCTAATTCGTGTCATAATTTCCTTAGCGCCAGTGTATTTGTGGGCTGCGATAAGTATGGTGCTATCCGGCACAAACATGGCATACCATAATAGATAGCCTGCTGCTGTTGTGGTTTTACCTGTTTGGCGTGGTAACAGGTTAACATTAAATCTATGTCCGTGGTAACTATCTACTAACCTTACCTGGTAATTAAATGCCTCATACCGCAACTTACCTTTGGTAGGATGTTGAATATAGAAAAAATGATTTAAAAAATAATGAGGTCCTGTGTTTTTATCAGCACAGGCTAATAGGTGCTCGACCTGTTCGTTAGTAAATTTTTGAGTACTATGAGCAGCCTTTACTAACTTATTATCTAATGTTTTAGTTGCCATAAAGTTATTTACTGAAAAAAATAGCCTCCGGAGAGGCTATTTTGGCTACGCCTTCAAAGTTTATCCTTTTACATATTTTTTATATTCGTACATTAGTTGATCTTCAAATGTAGCAAATGCTTTAGGACGGTCGCCGTCCATTCTGTCACCGGCACCTGGGTGTCCTGCTGGATCTTGATTACTCATTTTGTTACTGTCAAATGGAGGTGGGTTGTTAGGATCCGAAGGCTCGTTGTCGTATTCGTTAGTTTTCTCTTCGTCGTCTGCCTCATCATCCTCTGGGCCTTGTTCGTCATCCCCATCCATAGGATTTAATTTATCAATTGTAGAACGCATTACATCGGCAGCACTCTGCGAAGGCCCCATTTCTGGTTCTGCTGGGGGAGGCATGTCCATATCGCCTGCTGGTTCTACCATATCAGCATCATGATCGTGTCCGCCCATGCCTGCTAGACTAACAATATCTTTAAGTAGGTTACCTAACTCATCTGCACTACCTGCTGTCATATTAATGCTTGCCGGTGTGCTCGGTCTTTCTGGAGCCATGCCCATTTCTGGCATCATACCGCATTCTTCAATTTGGCTTTCTGATACTTTTTCTTTATTTAGAACAGGAACATCACTGATAACTCTTGGGTTAGTTGAGTCTAATTCTGCTAGTCTTTTAATTACGTCTATCATCTGCATGATTATTTCCTTAAATCCTGTGCTTGGAATTTTAATAAACTTTCTTGTTTATCTTCCTTATCGGTGCTAAATTTAGCAGCACCTTCGGTTGGTATTTGCTCCCCTCTTTCCTTGCGCTGGAGTTTAAGCAAATCATTCAATTCTTTTACAAATCCTGAATTATATTTGTCACCATAGTAATCTTCAAATTTGGCATTTGGCGATTCTTTGTAATTCGGATCTGCCAATAATGCGCCTTCACGCTTTGGTTCCTGATTTTGATATTCTTCTGTAGGTTCACCCGGTGCTTTTACAACAACGTGGCTGCGTCCAACTTTTAATTCTGTAGCCAGATATTCTGTTAGTTCAAATTGAGTAGCAGGATAATCTAGTGTAACTTCGTAGATATTAACTTCTACGTTTTTAAGTTGAGGGAAGTCTAAAGGTAATTGTTGGATAGGTGTTTTAGTGGCTTTTTTAAATCCGCTAAGTTTCCATTTTTCTAGTAAAGATTTTAAATGAGTTTCCTGATCACCAGTCATCTCACCTGCAACCTTAACACGAAAGTCGTATTGTTTTTTAGATTCTAAAAGGTGTTCTTTAAAGGATTTCATAATGTATTATTTATTAAGATTTTTTAGTTTTTCAAGGATACTATTACGGTCTGTAAGAATGTATCCTTCTCCTTCAATAGGTTCATCTTTGCCGGATTTCTTATCTACAGCCAACTTTTTAATCTGTAGATCAATCATTTTTAATTTTTTGTCTATTTTATTAGACTTTGCTGTAATTGCAGCATTCATCATTTGAGCCGCAACTTCGAACATTCTAGCACCGTATCTAGGTTCTACGTTCATGCCAAGGTCCATTAGATCATCATAGGCCTGCTCTGCTTTGTTGGCTAGCGAATCTAATTCTGCGTCACTTAGATCTCCCAAACCCTTAACTCTAGGTAGGGCTGCTGAAATTTTGTCAAATTCCTCAAGTTTTTCCTCTAGATTTATTACAGGCAGCGATGCTTCTACTGGTTGAGGAATAGGCTCTTGATCCTGGGGTAAATTAAAAAGTTCTTCTAGTTTTTTAGTCATATGCTTACTTATTTTGCTTTTCTTGGATTATGGAAAATATCTGTTTCATTGACAACCCTAAACTTTATTCCTCTATTTCTACACCAATCCGAAGCAGCGGACCATTTGGCCATATTCTTTACATATTGAGCCTGATTGTACGGATTTTTACCCACATGGTCTTTTAGAGTTTGTTTGACTGGTTTAATCTCTACAAGCTCTACATGTTTTTTCATATTCTTATCTACATAATGAACTAGAAAATCCGGAACATATACCGTTTGCTTACCTGTAAGAGGATCTCTGTAGAGAATTTTAACACATTCGCTGGCCCATTGCTGTATAGCAGGATTATTGTCGCAGAAATTCATAAATGCGAATTCCCAACTTGATCTATAGATAGGGTTTTTGGTGCCCATATATTTTTCAGGATTTTTACACTGAAAAATTCCTTGGCTAAACTTGAGACTCATGGTAGGACGTTTCTGGCTACTTCTTCGTTTGTTCTATATTCTAAAGCATATCCTAAAAAACTAGTTTTAAATCTATTATAATTAATAACTTCTGCAACTAGGGCGCTGATTTCTACTTCATTCAAAGTCCTTAATGTGTCTAATATTTTCATAGGATTAAGGTTATCTTTTTTTGCCTGTTTTAGAATTACCAACGATATAGATTCCGCTGCTACAGTATCAAAGCCTTTAGTTGTAAAGAAGGCCTTGGTTGCATCATAAGTAGCCACAGAAAGTTCTATAGGTTTATCGTAATAAGCGTCAAAAGCCCTAAGAGTTTGACTGTCACTGTTAACCACTAGAGGTGGAGGTAAGTTAGTGTATGAAGTAGCCATTATCCACCTCTACCTGTAAGATTTTTAGGTTCTGCTTTAGTTGTTCCATTTATACTAGAATTTAAATTTGAATACAGATTAACACCTACATTTCCTAATGTGCCAAATCCTGCCTGTTGTAACCCTGCCTGAGCAGACCTTGCTGCACCACCAGGCTGTGTAACCTGTTCTCTGCCTGCTGTGGCCATGCCAGTTAAAGCACCTTGTAAAATACTATAACCTTCTGTGGCTAAACCTGACCTAGTTAACTGTCTAGCACCTTGTGCCAGATTACGAATCTGTACAGCAGCACCTAATATGTCTAACGGATTGCCCGAATTTAGTGCTTTATTCCAGGCACCATTTTCTCCAAACACTTGACCTGCTCCCGCTAACACTCCGTTATCTCCAAACAGTGTGCCAGGTATTCCACCTGCTACACTAAGTGGGCTAGGTTGAGTATCATAATAGACAGGCGTAAAGCCTTCGGGCGTTACATTTTTTTGTATCTTACCGTTGCGATAATTTACTGCTTCGTAGGCCACAGTCATTTTACTGCTCATTATTTTACCGCTATCTTCTTGGTTAAGATTATCATGCGTCCAATCTGTAATCTTAGGATTGAGCAAGGTTAATTGTGTAAAGTCCCACTGACCCTTGCCCTTATGCATTATGTAGGCATCTATGCTGTCCAAGAATGGTATGGTTTGATAACTGTCAAAACCGTAGGCATAATCTGTTGTACCATATTTTGTGTCGCTAAACTCTATAGGTTTTATTTTGCTAGATGTGTTCTTGTAAATACCATCTCTGAAATAATAATTGTAATAATTTTTCCATAAATCTGTTGTAATATCATTATTATCATCATGAAAGTCTATAGAAACATTATTGTATGTAAGTTTAGTATGAACAATTGTTCTGCGATTATATTGATTAAGAGTTTCTGTACCAACTGTAAATCTAGGTAAGTCCATACGCTTGACTAATAATCCAACATCTCTATAACCCTTACGTTCATCCCAGTTTTTATCTATTATGGCATTTCTATTGATGTTAAAAACAATAAAATAAAGGAAACCTACCTTAGGAGCACGAGCATATGAATTTTGAACATAAAGCCTATTAGCGTGTTGGTAGTCTTTAAGATCAGCGTTGCTACCAAAGATACCACTGGCAACTCCGCCTAGGAAATTAGTAAATGCGTTTGACATATGGTATTTATGTGAATAAAAAAGCCCGACTTTTGCCGGGCTTTTTATAGGTCCTAATACTATTAACCGCCAAGGGCCAATGTACGAACTGTTCTTCCTACGTCTTGACCTAAGCCAACACGGTCACCACCTGGACGATTTAATTGAATTGCGTTGTCATATGTAATTGTAAGTGCGATATCCATCGGATCATTGCTGCCATAATCGCCACCCTGATATACAGCACCCTTTAAGAAACAGCCTAAGAATTCAAAACTTTCTAGGCTAGTAGGTTCATAAGCGCCGTTGCCGCCGTCTAAAATTTCTACACGCATTCTAAACTTATAATCGATACCACTAGCAGCTGAACTTTGTTCAAAGAAATCAAATTGCTTCTGTAATTGCTCGCCGACCTTACGTGTCACAGCGCCTGTTACATCATCGCGCAATGTTAACTTCGCATCTGCAAAACTGTGACGTCCTGCTAACTTAACAGTTGAATTATATACGGCCAACTTTATTTCTTCAAAAGTAACTTCTGGTCTAGTAACATTCATTACCTGTTTAGTAAGTTCTGTAGTAGGAGTACCTGCTACGCCAAAGTTATCTAATGTTACTCTAAATCGATATTTTAACTTTGGTTGCAACAGACCTTGAGTAGCATTACTCTGATCTGTTGATAACGGTACTGTGAATCTATTTAAACTTGCGATTGGCATCTATATGCTCCTTGTTCTTCTTATTTACCTATTAAACCCCGGCAGCAATTTCACCAGTATTTTTAATTCTCAAAGGAATGTAGATGAATTCTACAGCCTTAACTGGTTCAATGGCAATATCCATATATAATTCAGAACGATCAATTCTTTCACGAGTATTATTAGTTGTGTCGCAAACAACAATAAAGTCGTATAAAGCACGCTGACCTACTAATTCAATCATTAGACTTTCTGCTGCCTGTTTGATTTCTCTACGTGTTTGCTCGTCATTGGGTTCAAACAAGAACGGTTTGGCTAAAATTGCCAACTGTCTACGCAGAAATGCTACTAATCTTACAACATTAATTCTATCTAAAGCACTGGCCTGACGTGCTCTGGTATATTGTCCATAATTAACAAGTCCTATACCAGGTAGTGTCGCAATTGGATTTACCTTAACATCATGTAGAACATCACGTAAACCTTCGTAAAGTGCTACAGATTTAAACTCGCCTTCGCTGGTTAGATAACCTACGCTAGTTGCGTTGTCTACTACACCGCGACGTGTTCCTGCTGGAGCGAACCATTGATAACTCTTAGCATCACTACTGATAATTGTGCGTAACATCATATGACTTGGCGGAACCACAATATTTGTACCTGCATTGTCTGTAGTTAAACCGCTGGGGTAAAATACTCCAAGATACTCGTCATAGGTTGTTAAACCGTCATCACCGTTATCAACTGCATTGGCCGTATTCATACCCCATGCTGTTAATGTGCTGGCAACAGGATTTAATCTCATAGGACTATCACCGACTACAAATGCTGTTTGTCCTCTATCCATGTTAAGATTAACCAAGTTAGCCATTAGTTCTGGATATCCTGGGCAAGCTAATAGATTAAAGTTTACAGTATCGGTATCTCTAATTTCTGTATTAGTATCAACGAAAGATTTTAGTTTAGAAACTACATACTTACGTTGAGCCTTTCTACCGAATACTCCTGATCCATCTTCGTTATTAGGTGTCACACAACTCCACATACCGTTTGACCACTGTTTAACTGTGTAACCGCTGGCACGTAGATTCCATAATTTGATACCTGCAGGATATAAATCGGGATCTGGAGCATCACTATCTAAACTAGCGCCTGCGCTTTGACGGGCATTTTCAAATACCCATCCTGACGGTGTGCTTTGGTCGCTTAGATCTTGTGCTACCCAATCACCTAAGAAATTGTCATAGACATAAACATCTTGTCCATAACGTTCCATATCTGCTGTGCTGATCCAAACATCCCCATCACTTGGGCTGCTTGGAGCAGTTGCCGCAACAGTGACATCACCAGTAAATGTGATCCAGTCGGTACCATCATGCTCTAATAAGTCAACTTTAGTAAAGTCGCTGTCATACCATAATGTTCCGTCTGCCGGATCTGTGTCTGCTGCATTTGCTGCTGCTTCATAAACCAATGGTTTCCAGTTACTGGCCAACCATGTTGAGTTATCACCGGATACTGCATCGTATAAGTTGTCTGTAACAGAACTGTCATAACCTACTGCTGTTAATAAACCAGATGTGTCATCAATTAGAATATTACCACCTAGGGCATGTGTAATTGTTAGAACACCTGAAGTAACATTATATGTGGCACTTACATTTGTAAACCCTGCTGCGCTAATTGCTGCCGGTACTAATGAACCTACACTTGTTGTAGTACTAGACGCTATGGTTACAGTTTTTAGTGATCCGTAGGAAGAAGAACTTGCAAGGCTTTCTCTAATTGTAAATGTTCCACCGGAACTGGTTGTAGTAGCATCTACAACACTAATAGAAGTAGCACCACTAGCATGTCTGCGCCATAGTTTAAAGTTAGCTTCATCGCCAGTTACATGGTTATAACTTGATTCGACAAAAATTGATCCAACAGCAATGTTTGCACCACCGCCTGCATAATCTAACTTCTGTAGTGCTTCTCTAGTGCTTGAATAAACAGGAGCACTAACTGTCCCCCACAATTGTGTAGAACCGTTATAGTATCTTACTGTCCAATTTGCGCCACCACCTTGGGCAGTTGTTTTAACCCATACACTGCCTGTTAAAGTTGAACCTGTCGTGTAGCCAGGAACTGATGTATGTGGGCTAACTTGAACAGACTTTCCTCCGTCAAAACCATCTACAACTGCTTCCCAATTGTTATTGGATTTTTTAAAATATAACGTATTTTCATTATCTGGTGTTACAACAATTGCGTATTCACCTTTGCTGCCGAAACTGGTTAAAGGAACTAAGTTTGTGTCTGCCGTTGTAGCAACGTTGTCTGAATCAATTACTAAAGGAGTAATTGCTGTAAAACCACCTCTGCCACTGTTAGTAGTTGTGCTGTACTCAAATACACCATACAAGCTAACGTCTGTGTCTACATGATAAGTTCCAGCAACTGGTTCACCTACTGGTGCTGTTGAACTGCCTGCTAATGCGCCCAGGTCAACTGCTGCTCTGGCTACATATGCTCTAGATGTTAGACCTAATACACTATATGCTGCCTGTAATCCATATTCGTTTACTTCGCTACCATGGACGGCATTGAGACTAGAATCTTTTTCAAAGTATGGTGTGCCAAACGTATCGACTAGGTCGCGCTGGCTAGTTAATAACCAAACTTTACCATCATATGCGGAAGTTGTACCTGCTGCTGATCCGCCGGTAGGGGTTGTTTTGTCTTGTTGAGTAGCAACAACAATGAAAGGCACAGTGTTAGGTTGAGATGGGTTATAAAAACTTTCATCAATAACTGTAACTGATACTCCTGGTGATCCTAATAATGCCATCGTAAATCTCCTTAGTGGACTTCTTTGAGTTATTTAGCGCATCATTTGATTTTTTCCTTGGTTAAATACTATGAAAAGGGCATGAAAAAGGGCGCAAAATGCGTAGGTTGTGTAGATCTTGTCAGAAAAGACCGGTAGCAATTAACTATTATAAAGGTGATAAACCTTTTTATAGGTCCAAGTGCGACCATTGTGCTAGAGGATTTAACAAGTGTAAACCTCTATGGGAGACTAGTGGCTATAAGAAAAAATCTGCATGTGAAAAATGCGGATTTCAATCAAAGCATTACGAGCAGTTCGATGTTTATCACGTCGACGGCGATTTGCAAAACTGCAAGTATGCAAATCTAAAAACTGTGTGTGCCAACTGTCAACGAATTTTATTTAAGGAAGGTGTTAAGTGGAGACAAGGAGATCTTGTTCCTGATTTTTAATTAGTGCCCCTAGTTCTTGAAATAAATCATCAATGGAACTATTGTTTTCTATAGTATAATCAATGGTAGATCCTATCCAACTAGTTTCACTGGCATGAATGTTTAACTCACTGATTTTTTGTTTACTAATAGCCCATGATAAATTTGTAGGACCTGCATTTACATTTTCTGCGTCTGTATACCAATCTGGATCTTGTCCACGTTTAATTCTAACCACTATACCACCTGCATTGTGTATGGCATTAACTTCGTTAGGAAATCTAACGTCCGATATTACTATGTTATCCGTAGTTTTACGGATTCTATTCTCCACACTGGCTATCCAAATGTCATCATGAAACCCTACACGACAAACTTCTGTACCCCAATATTGCATGACCCATCGTGGTGTAAGATGGGGAATATTTAAACGTTGAGACCACCAAGGATCTACACGTTCTCGCCATTCTCTGCTTTCTTTTGTGCGACCTTCCATTAGAGTTCTGTCCCAGCCAAACACATTACTGATTGCGTCTTTTAGACTATTAGCAAAACTGTCACGTCTAAAACCATGGAAATTTACAAGATAGTCAGCGGCGGTATCTTTGCCGCAGCCAATAAAACCGACAAACCCTACAATCATTTTATTCCTCTACATTGTAATTTTTTTCGTCTTGTTCTTTTTCTGTCTTAAGCCATTTTCCAATAGGACATTGAGCCGGTGCTATTGCAGTTTTAGCAGGCATAAAACATCCGCATTGTTTACAGATATTAACTACAGGTGTTAGATGTTCGCAGGACTTGCAAATAGCAAAACGTTCTTTGGCCTTTGTGTACGATAAAAACATAATATATAATTTATATTATTATTTTAATCTTGTCAAGATTTTATTAGCCAATTACAAATGTAAGAGGAGTTCCACCTTCTTTATAATTAATTAGATCTAATTCTAGTGCTTCCATTTCTGCCTTGCCTTCAGATTTAAGAGCGGTACCGTTAAGTTGTGTCCCGCCTTGTGGACTTGCGATTTGGGCAAATTTTTCACGGGCTTCCCCTAACATCACTTTACAGTTGGCTAGGGCAAAATCTTTGAGCCATTGCCCAGCATAGTTGTCCTGTAATAAATTAAAGTCAGGACGATAATTGTACATCCAAACTAATAATTCTTCATCACTTCTAGGTCTCTGCATTAGTGTAAGTTGTTTGGTAGTTTTATTAAATGTAAAATTAATTTCACTGCCAAATATTTTACCTACAAGTTTTTGATAACTGGCAAAGGCATAATAGGTTGCCAATCCTCCCATATGAGTAGATGTTAGCAAGTATGTATTAGAATAAGCAAGGTTAAATGGTTCAAAGAGCGTACCACCATCACCGCCACCTGTGCGGCTTCCTATGGAACGGCGGAAAAGTTGCCTAACATTTTCTACTTCTTTAGGTAGGTAATAGTCGTTGACGTCTGTAGTTAAAGTTATAAATCCAAAACTTTCTTCTACAGCATTAGAACTACGTTGACGAAACTTAGCCAGAGCACGATTTATGGCAGTATCAAAATGAATGGGATCTAGCTCGACATCAACCATGCCTGCTCCTAACATGGCTTTTACATAGTCAACTACTGCTTGTCGTTGGTTTTCAGTTTCAGTCATACTGATATTTAGCAATAAATATAGGATAGTCTGCAAGGAACAGCAATGCCAACAATTGTTCAATTTAGAAGAGGCACATCGTCTCAATTAACTGGATTTACAGGTGCTAACGGAGAATTAGTATTTGATACCACATTAAAAACACTACGCCTTCAAGATGGTTCTACGTCTGGAGGTATTGAATTATTAAGAAAAGATTTTGGAAATTTAGTAGAAACTGTTACAACAGTTACAAATTCAATAACAACATTAGATTCTTGGAGTGCATCTAGTTACAGATCGGCAAAGTATACAGTTAGTATAACAGATAACACAAATTCAGAATATCAAGTTTGTGATGTTAATGTTGTGCATAATGGAACAACACCTAGCGTGTTGGTTGTGGGAGAAAATTACACCGGTGCTTCGTCAAGAATGTCATTTACCGCTACTATTGCCACAGGTACTCTATCACTTAAAGGAACAGGAACAAGTGCTAATAATACTGTAAAGTATATTAGAACGTTATTCCCTGTATAATAAATTATGCCAAGGCTTAGCCTATATAAACCAGAAAAGGGTCCGGACTTTAAATTCCTAGACCGTGTGATAAATGAGCAGTTTCAAATTGGAGGAACTGACGTCTTTGTTCACAAGTATTTAGGTACTGTTGATCCTTTAGAAGGCGAAAGTAGTCCTGCCAATCCTAATAATACTAATAGTGTTCCGGAATTAGGTATTCAAGATCTAATATTAATGGAGAACAGAGACAGGCATTATGATCCCGATGTGTACGTAATGCGTGGTATCTATACCATGCAGGATTTAGATTTTAATCTCAGTCAATTTGGTCTATTTTTAAACAACGACAATATTATGATACACTTTCATTTACGTGATTGTGTAGATAAAATACAAAGAAAGTTAATGTCGGGCGACGTTATAGAATTACCACACTTAAAAGATGAGTATGCCCTAGACGATAGTTTAGTTGCATTAAAAAGGTTTTATGTTATACAAGATGTTACTAGACCTGCTAATGGTTTTAGTCAAACATGGTATCCACATTTAATTCGCTGTAAATGTGCTCCCCTAGTAGATAGTCAAGAATTTAAAGAAATATTAGACAGCGATGCTGGTGCAGGTGACGGCACTACACTTAGAGATCTATTAAGTAACTATCAAAAGAGTATAGAAATTAACGACCAAGTCATTGCCCAGGCTGACTTAGACGCTCCCTTAAGTGGTTATAACGTTCAAAGTTATTTTGTAATACCTACTACTCCGGATACAGGACTAGTGGATGTAGCCGAAGCAAGTCAAACTGACATAGATGCCAGTGTTGAAATGGCCATACAGGATGCCAGTGTGGTTTTGCATACGCCAAGAGAAAATATCTACGTTAAAGCAGGGTATCTAGTCGGTGATGGAGTTCCTCCCAACGGCAATTCTTATGGTTTTGGTATTTCTTTCCCTAGTAATCCTACTCAAGGACAGTTTCATCTTAGAACAGATTATTTGCCCAACAGGTTATTTAGATATGACGGAACACGTTGGATCAAATATGAAGATAATGTAAGAATGACTCTTAACAATTTTGGCAGTGAAGATGTCCAATCCGGAACATTTGCAGGTGCAGATGTTAGACAAACACAAAAAGCAGGCTTTATTAATAATACAAATACTTCGACTATAGCCGGTGAAGTAATACAAGAGCGTCAGGCTCTAAGCAAGGCTTTAAAACCTAAGGCAGATAACTAATGGATCATTTTTATGACGGGCAGGTAAAACGTTACCTAGGCCAATTTATGAGGATAATGAGTAATTTTAGTTATAAGGATGCTAGAGGTGCCTTGACTCGTGTGCCTGTTGTTTATGGAGACATGAATAGACAGGTAGCACAAATACTGAAAAAGAACAGTGAAAACACTATTCCGTCTGCTCCTTACATTGCCTGTTACATAAAAGATTTACAATATGATCGTCCTCGTGTTCAAGATCCTAGTTTTGTGGGTAAGATACACATTAGAGAGCGAGCATTAGATCCTAATACAGGTGAATACCTAATCAATCAACAAGGTGCAAACTATACTGTAGAACGTTTAATGCCCACGCCTTATCTAGCAGATTTTGCTGCTGACATTTGGACAACAAATACCGATCAAAAATTACAAATTTGGGAGCAGATAGCAGTTCTTTTTAATCCAAGTTTAGAATTACAGACCACAGACAACTATATAGACTGGACCAGTCTAAGCACATTAACAATAAAAAGTCAAACCTTTAGCAGTAGAAATATTCCTCAAGGTCTGGAACAGGATATAGATATTCTAACTATAATTTTTGAAACGCCTATATGGATAACACCACCAGTTAAGGTTAAGAAACTAGGTATCATTACTAAGATATTGGCTAGTTTGTATCCTAATAGTGCAGGGACAATTGCCAGCGAGTATAACAATGTCGATGCTGTGCTAGAAAGTATAGGCTCGGAAAACGAAGTAATTGTTATAACTCCTGGAGAATTTGATCTATTAGTTGTAGATAATATTGGAACACTTATTGCTAATAATGCGAGCAGTGCTGCTCTGGTAGATGTATCTGTCCCCGGAAATACCAAATCTTGGAGACAAATTTTAGATATGTATCCCGGAACATTTAGGGCAGGATTAAGTCAAATAAGATTGCAGAAAACAGATGGCAATGAAATTGTTGCATATATAAGTTTGGATCCGTTAGATGATAGTAAAATGCTGTTAAATTTTGACATAGATACAATACCAACAAACACTATTATTTCTGGTAGGGGGACTGTCGATGCTATAATTAATCCAGAACGTTTTAACCCTAGCACTAAAACTGCGGGCACACGATACCTTATATTAGAAGATATTAATATCAATTCTGCCTATGGGACTGTAGGTTATGATGGACCAGATGCTTGGAAAAATGCAGATAATTCAGATTTTCAAGCACACGGAAATGACATTATAGAATGGGACGGTAATCAATGGCAAATCTTATTCGATTCTCAAACTGTTGTAGATATTACTTACATAACTAACACATATACAGGAATACAATACAAATGGGATGATACTTCCTGGAGTAAAAGTTTTGAGGGTCTGTACGATAAAAGCCTATGGCGACTAATACTATAACTTGTAGTGGTGGATTATTTCTTAGCAAAGAAACTAAAAGATTTTTATTATTACAACGAACACAGGCAAAAACAGCAGGAAGTTGGGGGTTAGTTGGGGGCAAACGTGAGCCTTATGATCTTACCCCATTAGATAACCTACAAAGAGAAATTCAAGAAGAAGTAGGAAATGCTCCTACAATACAAAAGATTGTACCTTTAGAACTTTTTACCAGTAACGATCATAACTTTCAGTACAATACCTATGTGTTGATTGTTGAAAATGAATTTATGCCTACACTAAATTCTGAACATATAGGATATGCTTGGTGTACGTATGATTTTTGGCCTAGACCTTTACACCAGGCTTTGAAACATAGTTTTAATAATAGAATTATTAAAATGAAACTTGAAATTTTATTAGATTTACTTTAATAAATCTGATCCAAAGGCATAAGATCCTATGTGCAATACTTCCATACTTAGTTGTGTGTCTACCTTAACTTGATATCCAACTGAAGCCATTTTCTTACAGAAGTTGATATCTTCACCTAACCAATCATTTGATTGAGGTGTCCAACTAAATTCAAACCAAGGCTGGGGTATCTGTTCTAATATTTTTGTTTTCATTAGCATACAACCCATGCCTATCCCTTCTACTACAGGTAAATGATCTAAGGGCTCGTAGGGTAAAGGATTTTCCCAATCACCTACTTTTTCATATGCTACGCCTTTATAAGGTGGTTGTCTTCTTACATAGTTTGAGGCTACAATATCTTCGTTATGGCCCATTAACCTAAGTGCCGCAGTAGGAGGAACGACTACATCACTATCTAACCAAAAAATATATTCTGCACCTATATTAATTGCTTCTGTAGCCAGCCTTTCTCTTTGAGTTAATAATATTGTACTAGCGTCCATGACAACATGTGTATCAATATTGTTCATGGTGTTTAATTTAACCAGTTCTGTAAGTGCGAACGCATGAGCAGCATGAATCATATCCCTACAGGGTATTAAAATTGCTAACTTACTTTTTTTAATAGACCAACTGGTTGAAGCAAAAACCGATTTCTTCTTCATGCTCCAGCCACATCGTCGCTTAGTGTTTCACCTTGTATAACAAGTTCGTGAACGGAATTTATTATATCTTGAGTACGCTTAGAAGTAAGAATAAAATCACTAGGATTTAATTTACACATTAGTTCCATAGTTTCTATACTAACTCTTTCTTTGGTTAAAACTTCTAAAGCACTCTTTCTAGCTAGAGATTCAATAAAGTTATGTTGTACAATGGCATCGTCATTAGACAGCATTTCTAAGCATTCTGCTTCTTCTAGATCATTGGCCAATTCGATTAGAATATCTAATTCTTTAGATTCAGAATCTGTAAGTTTTTTATTAGACTCTAATTGTTTAATTCTAGATAAAAAATCAATCAAAACTTTGGGATTATTAGTTCGGTCATGCCAAACTATATTATCTAATTCCCATCTAGTAGGACCAATGTGTGCGTTACTTAAAATTTTGTTTATGTCAATTTTTAGTTTTTTGTTCATTTTACGGCGGATAATTGTAAGGAGTTGTCTTGCCGCCAAAAGTTGAGGAGAATGATATATTGGTTCCTGCCGGTAGCGCCGGTACTGCATAAGAAGCACCTAACACAGCACTCAATCTTACATTTGTTCCTGTGGGCGGATATGATGCATTTGTAAATGCAGAATAAACCTTGCCAAATGAAATTTGAGAGCCTGTTGCCGGTAAAGTAGCCATTAATTATTCCCTTGCGGCCAATTATTTATTGGTCAACTTATTTATCGCATCTTGAAGTTGAGCGATTTGCTGCTGTTGTGCCTTAATTGACTCAATTAGCAATGGAATAATCTTTTCGTATTTTACACCTAGATAGCCGTCACCTTTTAGTGCAACTACCTGCGGTAATACCTTTTCTACATCTTGTGCAATAACTCCTACATCGTGTTTACGGACAAAATATCCGTCCTCTCCTCCTCTATAACTAATGTAACTATCTTTCCAATCAAAATATACACCCCTAATTTGATTTAGCATTTCTATAGGATTAGAAATTAATCTAACATTTTCTTTTAATACTTGATCCGAGCTGTAATATGCAGTAATTTCATTTGTAGCACGAATTTCACCAACTGCCCCTACTGTGCCTGTTGGAGTGCCTACAAATAATGCACCACCTGCAACGACGTTTTGACCTACGCCAATTCCGCCAGCAACTACTAAAGCGCCTGTCTGAGTGGTTGTTGCACTTGTTGTAGCAAAAACTCTGGCTGTACCAGCTTCATCGATCCTAACTCTTTCAACACCCGCAGCGGAGCCGACAGGTGAAGTTTCAAAAGTTAGATAGCTGCTGATATTTGTAGAATCTACAAAATTTGCAACAACTGCACCAACTTTTGCCAATGTTGAATATCCGCTGCCGTTATAGGCTAAAAATAATACATTAGAAATTACATTACCGGTTGTAACTGCGGTCGGTGAAGCCGAAGTTCCGTTAGTTCTTCTTAACTGTAAATTGGTATGACTACCGTGTCCTGTAAATCTTGTATTATTAGTAGTATTAACCGAAACATCTAACGGGAATGTGTTATATGAATCAGAAGCAATTGTTATTTTATTGCTTACATATAAGTCGTTGCCAACTCCTACACCGCCTACTACTTGTAATGCACCAGTTACTGTAGAAGTAGCAGCAGTTGTATTTGTTATTGTGAAAATTGTGGATATAGGACTACCGGGTCCCTGCGGTCCTTGTGGTCCCGTAACGCCTTGCGGTCCTTGTGGTCCCGTAACGCCTTGCGGTCCTTGCGGTCCTTGCGGTCCAGTGTTACCTGTAACACCCTGAGGTCCCTGAGGTCCTGTAACACCCTGAGGTCCCTGAGGTCCTGTAACACCCTGAGGTCCCTGAGGTCCTGTAACACCCTGAGGTCCCTGAGGTCCTGTAACACCCTGAGGTCCCTGAGGTCCTGTAACACCTTGAGGTCCCTGAGGTCCTGTAACACCCTGAGGTCCCTGAGGTCCTGTAACACCTTGAGGTCCTTGCGGGCCCGTCGTTGATGCCCATGTAAAAGCACTTCCGTTCCAGCCTAAATAGGTATTTGCAGAAACTGGTGCTGTAATAAATGCTGTAGTATTTGCTGTACTTTGGTAAACAATTTGATTTGCGCCACCGCCTGCTAGATAGGTATCAATTGCTCCTTTAGTACCGGATGTAACTTCATTTGTAATTGTTGCGTCTGGTATAAAGGTCATGAAACCTGTGCTGTCATCATAACCGAAGAAACCTATTTTGGCAGAAGTTCCGTTATGCCATTGGAAAGCTATACCGCGATCTTTATTATCATCTGTGCTAGGTGCCCCTCCGTTCGCTCCGCTACCAATTGTAAAAATAGGATCCGACACATTTGTAACAGTGGAATCCACTGTAATTGTTGTTCCTTGAACAGTTAAGTCACCACTCAGTATTAATGACCTTGCACTAAAATCACCGTTACCATCACGAAATACAATAGTATTAGCCGTATTAGAACTTGTTGAATTAGCAGTAACAGTAAATGTCTGTCCTTCGCCCGTTGTGCTACCGCTTATACCAAACCCGCTTGTAGCACCGTTTGATACATAATCACCAGTTGTATCTGTACCTAATGCTACAGAGTTTGCCGCTACTGTAGCAGTAAATGTAACGTCCTTGCTACCATCTACAACCATACTGCCTGTTAAATCGCCACCGAAAGTGAATGTTCTCGGAGTCTGCCATTTTTCTGCATTAACTGTATTCCCAACATAAATGCTTGCGGTATTAGTATAGGTTGGGGCTGCTGCACCACCTGAAACTAGAATTTGACCGGCAGTACCTGGACCTGCGAAAGTTGTAGATCCTGCTGCTGTTTGATAAGGAATTTGACCTACCGTACCGCCAGATAAGTTTGTAGCAGTAGTAGCCTGGCCTGCACTCAGCCCAGTTAATGCTGTCCAAGTAGGTGCAGTTCCGTTACTGGTTAGGATAAAACCATTTGTGCCAATTGATAAAAACGCAGTTTGTCCTGCGGCAGATTGATAGGGCACAGAACCTGCTGCACCGCCTGCTATATTAGTTGCACTAGTTGCTACTGTAGCAGTGGTAACAATAAGTTGACCGTTATATAATAATGAGGTACCTGTAGTTGTTAATAAGTTACCACCTATATCTACTGTCGAACTAGATATATAAATTGTTCCGAAACGTTTTGATGAAGATCCTAAATTAACTGTTCCAGTTACAGTGGGCAGTATATCCTCACTTACGTTAATTGTTTTTCCAATTGTAATGCCAGTAGAATCATTATAGATAGTGGCAGTGCTGGCTTCTAGGGCTGTATAACTGCCCAGCGCATCTGTTACAACAAAATATCTATCTCCTGCGGTTATTGTATTAACCAAAAGATTATCGGCATTTACTCCACCTGCAGCAGTAAGTGTTCCTAAACTTACCCAACTTGGTGTTGTCCCGTCACTGACTAAAACAGTATCAGCAGCACCTATGCTAATAAAACTTGTAGCACTAGTAGCAGTTTGATAAACCAATGCCCCTGCAGATCCACCACCTATTGAAGATGCCGATTCTGCAGATCCGCCTGATAAACTATGTCCACCTGCTGTAATACCATCATGTACTCTAATAGACCATGTACTGGTATCAATAGTTAATTCACCTTCTGCACCAGTAAAGGTGTTATTTTGTCCTGTTGAGCCTCTTCGAAATTGTACTTGTGTAGGCATTACTTATTCCTTAAAATGATCCTAAATCTCTTGTTAAAATTTTTCCTTCTGGATCCATACAGTCGTAAATGTAGGTAAGACTTACTCCAAAAGCGTCAGTCGGGTCTTGTCCTTCAGAACCTACATGTGTTTCTGCTAGACCATATACATTCATATAATCACCTATAGGGAAACTTTCTTCGCCGCCGCCGACACCCGTTTGGTCGGCCCAAGAAAGATTTTGATTACCATCTGTTGTTAATACCTGACCCGATGACCCATCATCTGTAGGCAATACATAGGAAGTAGAAGCAGACAACGTAGGTGATGCTGTGAACCCGACATAATAACTACCTGTTCCGTAAACACCTAGTGTTCCTGTAGGTGCAACAAAAACGTTAGCAGCATTAAGGGTTTTACCAATTCCAGCGCCGCCTGTGACAATAAGGGCGCCTGTTGACGTTGATACAGAATCTGTATTACCTAAGATTGTTGCCGTGGTATTAACTACCAGGCCATGTTTGACAATGAAGTCTTTATTGACCGATGTGATTGCCATTAGTTTCCCTTTCCACTAAAACGGCACGTTTTAATAATATTCTGTATTTATATTATTGTTTCAAAATACATTTTCAGAAACAAAAACAGGGCATAAGCCCTGTTTTTGTTGTGTAAATTTAAACTTACACTGCGTATGCGCTAATTGATGTTAGAATACTTGTTCTAATAACATTGATTCTCATTGCTGTAGCACTAGTTGGTACAAATTTTAGTGTAACATTGCCGCCACTTAGATCTGCGCCAAATGTTCCTAGTTCACCGTTGCTGGTAATAATAGCATATTCTGTTAGGTATGCATTTGTACCATTGTGAATTAGTAATATTTCTGCACTGTGGACATTTGAACCATCTTTAACTTGTACAATGTACTTGGCTGTTGTATACAGTGTAGCGTTGAATACATCTAGGTTAGTTTCACTTGAGCCTGATATTACACCAGTGGTAAACCCAGCCTGCATGTTGTTGCTGCCCTTAAAGGCTTCAACAGTTTGATTAGCAGGATTTGTAGGAACTGCTCCACCCATGTAATCGCCACCAATTACAAGACCACCAGCAACAATGTTCTTCTTAACTAGTAAACCACCGGTAATCTTTACAGCACCAGTATCTGTCCCAGTACCCTCTGCTTGTGTAGTATTTGTAAATGTAACAACACCAGCAACATCAAGGTTTCCGCCGATTACTACATCTTTGGCCACCCCAACTCCGCCAGATACAATTAAAGCACCTGTCAATGTGGAAGTCGAATTTGATGTTGAATATAAAGTCATATCACCATCTGATTCGATCTTAACATGGCTGGCAAAAGGTGTGAAGATTCGGAAATCTCCGTTTGAATTATCAATTTGCCAAGTTGTTCCACTATTGGCAAAACCTATTCTTGGTGTAGCTGGGGCTGCCCCAGCAACTCCTACATAAACACCAATTGTCGATGTTGAAGCAGTTTCGTCATAAGGTCCATCGAATCTACCATAACCACCTACATTTAAGTTTTCTTGGATGCCTACGCCACCAGAAACAACCACTGCACCGGAAGTTATATTTGAGCTTGCTGTGCTAGCGTTTACAGTTACAAGATTAACACTATTAAAATCTTTAAATGTAAATGTATTTGCTTCTGTGGTTATTGTCTTATTGCCATTTAATTGTATCTTACTGTACGTTGTAGGATAGTTACCAGCAAATAAACTTAATGTACCACTATCGTTGCCCCAACCTCCACGAACTTCCATTGTGGTTGTTGAAAGATTTTCAATTTGATTAGCGCCGGTTGCACCAAATGAAACTGTGCTTCCTTTGATCCAAGCATCATCATAGACTGTTAATCCAGTGCCTGTACCTTCGATAAACACATAATCAAATGTACCAGTACTACTTGTAATCTGATCAAGGCCTACGCCCTTCATGTAAATTGTACCACCTACATAAAGGTCAGCGTCAATGGTAGCAGTGCTAGCCACATACAGGTCTTGTGCTATTCCAACTCCACCTGCAACATATAGTGCGTTATTTGAACTTGTAGTATAATCGCTTGCTGTATTAGTTAGACTAACAATGCCATCAAATGTAGCGGTACTAGCAACATACAGATCTTTAGCAATTCCAACACCACCTTGTACACGAACAGCACCACTTGTTGCTGCTGTAAATGTAGGAGCATCGTTATGTACCTTTAAAGCACCGGTTGTTTCTAACAACTCGTTTGTTAATGTCATTATAGCAGTTGTATTGCCATACCACTTAAATGAATGTGTATTTGCTAGAATATCTAAACCGAACCACATGGCATTGTTTTCAATACCCATTGCGTAGCCAGTTGATGATGCACCTACATTATCCCATAGTACTAATTTTGTCCCTGCACTATAATTTGTGTTTGTAGGAGCACCTGCACCTGCACCTTGTGGCATCGTGATTCTGTTAGTTGTTGATCCGTGTAATGTGATTAGAGCATCAGTCTCATTCATACCTACACGTAGATCTGGTGCTTCTACACTAACGCCATCGCTGTCTACATATAGATAGTTAGTAGCACTATAGTTTAATTTAACTAGTGTATCACTAATTATTTCTGCGTTTACACCGGTATCAGCAGTAATCGTACCGTTTATGCCGTCGATGTCAAAAGCGCCAACTGTTAAAACAGTTGTTCCACTATTAAATCCAAATGTTGTAGCACCAACAGTATCTAAATCACCATCATTGTTGATAAATGTAACAGAATTAATATCATATGCTGCTAATTTTATTGTTCCTGTAGCATTTAAATTGAATACATTTAATGTATTTGTAGCGTTGTCGTAGTTAAATTCACTATCGAAAATAGTTGTGCTAGGAGCGCTTTGGAAAGGAATCTGACCAGCAGCACCACCAACAACATTGGCAGCAGCACCTACAACCTGCGTACCTGGGCTTACCCATGTTGCTGTAGAACTAACAGTACTCCAAACTAAAACTTGATTTGTAGCAGTGCCAGCAGCAATAAATGCTGTTTGTCCGTTACCATATTGAATAGGTATTTCGCCTAAACTGCCACCTTTTAAGTTTGTAGCAGTTGTAACAGTAGCATCAATATCTGTAGCACTTTCCAATTTGTTTACATTTAGGGTGCCACCGACGTATACGTCACCGCTAATTCCTACGCCGCCGTCTACAATAAGTGTACCAGTGGCTGTACTTGTAGCACTGGTATTTCCAACAAGTTCAATATTACCAGTCTTGAATGTACCGTAGCGTGTGCCCACATAAACACCAGAAGTATTCTCTGAACCTTGATCGTACCATTCTAAATATCCACTATCATTGGCAAATCCTAAGAAAGCGTCTTGATCTGCGCCTTTGAAATAGTGGAAAATAAAACCTATATCTTTACCGTCATCACCTGTCCAAACATGGTTACTAACATCACCGCCAGGTGGCATGTGAAGTTGTAGTAAGTTATCTGTGTAAACTGTGTTGGTAGATAACACGTATGTTGCTGTACCATTGAAGAATACACTGTCTTGGAAAGTGACCTGTCCACCGACCACTAATGTTTTGTCAATCCAAGCACCGCCCTTGACGTACAATGCGTTAGAAGTGTTTGTGCCTGTGTCAAATGCTAGACTGTTAACAATTAAATTGTCACCAATGTATGCACCACCGGCTAATCTAAGTGCTGCGGTTCCGCCACCAGCAACGTTAGCAGTGGTGCTACTATCAACATATACATCACCACCAAAGTTGCCCCCGCCTGTAACCTTAAGGGCACCTGCACCGATGCCTCCAGCTGTAGTTCCATTAACAATCAAATCACCGCCAATATAACCGCCACCAGTTGCTACATATAAGGCAGCGCTGGTTGTGCTAGCAGCAGTTGTTCCGTCTACATAAATGTCTTGATTTACATAAACGCCGCCGCTCTTAACATTTAGTGCTCCACCTGCGCTGGTACCATTTGTTGAACTATCGACCCATAGTTCTTGATTTACATAGGCACCGCCTGCACTTACAACAAGGGCTCCTGTGCCTGTTCCTGCTGCTGTTGTACCGTCAATTTTAGCGTCTAAGTCAATTAGCGCACCACCGTTAGTTAATTTAAATGCAGGTGTACCATCTGTGGAATTGCCACTGCCATCAATTAGTAAATTTTCTGCGGCATACATTCCACCTTGAACACTTAGGGCTGCTGTACTAGCATTAGTCGCTGTGGTTGTATCGGCAATGTAGGTAACACCACTGATATAAGCGCCACCAGAGGCAACGTTTAGGGCACCGCCCGAACTACTACCTGCTGTTGTACCGTCTATCAATAAATCTTGATTGATATAAGCACCGCCGTTTGAAACTACCAATGCGCCTGTGCCTGCTCCTGCATTTGCAGAATTTTCAAATGTACCTACACCAGTTACGTTTAGTGAGTTGTATACTGTAGTAGCACCATAGATTGTGGCTGTACTTCCTACGATTAAGTTTTTAGCAATACCAGCACCAGCATTGACCTGCAATGCTCCTAGATTGCCTGTCGAACTGCTGACCGCTGCTGTACCCTGTACAATTACACCGGCCCTTGTAATAAAATCTTTAGTGATTGCTGTTAGTGCCATTTTTTCATCCTTTAAGTTTCCATTCCTATTCGGAGTACTTTAATTACCATGGTATTTCCAACACCTAGGTAATATGGGGTAAAATACAGATTAACATTATCACTAACATCAACATCTGCTGCGAATTCCCCAATTTCACCGTTTGTATTCAGTACCGCATACTCCGTTGCATATATAGTTCCCGCATTATCAACCAGTAACAATATCTCGATAGTTTGAAATTCTGCACTTGCTCCACCGCCATCATCAATTTGTATCATATATTTTGACGATCTAAACTGATGCATCGAGTACGAATCTACTACTATCGTGCTTGTGTTATTTACCAAAATCTCCGTAGAATCAAATACTGAGTCCGCTATTTGAACACTTTCTGCGTGTACTCTTTTACCAACGCTAATGCCGCCATCTACGATTAATGCACCTGTGCCAGTGCCTGTACTTTCGGTATCATTTGTTATATGAATTACATTTGTAGTAGAATTTCCAGAGTCTGTTACAGTCTGAAGGTTTATAAAATTAGCCCAAGTAGCCGTTGTTATAATTTCGGCACCTGCGATTGTGGAAGTAGAGCCTATATTAATACTACCACTTACTCCAATTCCGCCATCAATAACAAGGGCGCCTGTGTTTGTGGAGGTCGTAGCTGTGCCTGTGTTAATACTAATAGGGCTATCAGGACTACTGCTGTATTTTATCCATGCGTACCCGTCCCATACCCAAGTGTTACTGCCAATTGTGTAGTAATCACCTATAGTTGGATTGGTAGGAAAATTTAATGTTGACATTTTTTATCTCTTATAGGCTTGTAAATTGTATCCAAAATCTGTTTCCACCGTCCTCTATATATTGTAACTCGTACCCAGTAACAGCGTTTATCCAGAAATCACCCAATCTCGGATTAGAAGGAGGTGTATTAGAAACTGTAACACGGGGAGTATATAACAAATAATTCTCTTCAGGATAACCTTCCATAGCATACACACTACCAGGAACATTTAATACGCTGGTGCCAGTTACAAAATATGTGCTAGTCGTAGCCGTAGTTGTAATGTATGTAAGAGATACATCAGAAACTAAAGAGGTATACGTGCCAACTGCTTCATCTAATGTTAGATAATATGTAACCTCTGGAGTCACAGTGTGAATAAAAGCGTTATCCGCATCTATTGCACCACCAACTGTAATACTACCTAGCGTTTGCCATACTGGAACAGAGCCGTCGCTAGTTAAAACTGTGTCAAATGCGCCAATAGGCAGTAAAGCAGTTGTTCCTGTTCCCGATTGATATGGAACATCACCTCGGACTCCGCCTTCGATATTAGTAGCAGTTGTAATAGTACCTGTAATTAAATGTTTAACCCACATACCGGAATAAACATCTACCTGATCGCTTACAATTAAATTACCGTGTATTCCGACACCACCATTTATACTGACTGCTCCATTAGGCTTCAACAATAAAACAGTTCCGTCTGATACAAAGGCACCAAATCCTGTACCATCTACAGGTTGTGTTAAATCTACATCTACGTACAATTCTGCGACATGATAATTATTAGTGTCTGTTCCAACATAACTGGTGTAATATATTTGACCGTTTAACTCTGTCATTCCTACTACATTGTTAATAACAATCCTTGTTCCAGTATTGAAGCCGTTAATAAATGTAGTTATTTGAACAGGATTTGTCTGTGTAGCAGTAAAAATGTCATCGCTATATTTTGTAGGAACCGCAGTAGTTAGATCACCAGTTTCTAAATTAGATGTTAAAAAGGTTGTACCAGTTCCGTTATAATAAAAAACACTGCCTATATTAATTTGATTGTCTTGACCATCTACTAAATTATCACCGCCGATGCTAATGTTAGCATTACCTGTAATCATATTATTGGCAACATCGTGGCCAATAAAAATATTATAAGATCCTGTGGTGATATTTTTAGCAATATCATCACCCCAAAATAAATTCTGCTCACCGTCGATCAAACTTTTACCTGCATTAATACCTATGGCGATATTATCGTCCATTTTGGTATTAATCTCAACTGTACCGCTATTAACATAAGCAGTAAATCCTGTGCCATCTACAGAAGTTGTTAGGTTAATATTAGAATATAAAGCAATTGTGCTTGTAGATTGAACCCACGCATAGTAGGTATTACCATTAAGTTCTGTAGTGCCATCAACATTGAAAATTGTTATTGCTGTTCCGCTTGTAACATTATGGCCTGGTGCTGTGACAACCACAGGATCAGTTAATGAAACATTTGTAATATTGCCTGCTAATATAGTTTGATATACGCCTATATTAGATAACGCACTATCGCCTATGGCCACAGAACGTGAAATATTTGTACCAGATGATAAAGCATACCTACCTATGGCAACATTTTTATATCCGGTCGTTAGTCCGTTCAGGGCATCATAGCCAATTACAATGCTGTGCTGTCCGTTATTATCTCCAAGAGTTTCTGCAAGTGCTGTGCCTTTTACAACAATGTTATTGGTGCCTTCATAGCCTTGGCCTATTCTTACATCGTTTACAACAATATCTTCGCCAGTATGAATTCCGCCCCAAACACCAATGCCCCCTTCAACAACTAGGGCACCTGTATTAGTATTAACAGTTACTACACTACCCGATACCACGATTTGTGTGGTATCTGTGGCAAATAATTTAATATTTTGTCCAGGTAGATTGCTGTAAAACTCACCTCCATTAACTTCTACATTGCCTAAACTAGACCTATATTCCGTCTGAAACGTATCATTAGTTACTAATGTATATCCTGTTGATGTTGTAGGAGTAGGTGGCAGTTGTGGCATCGCACCTTTAAGATCGATAAACTCACCACTACCTCCTCTACGTAGCGTTTTTGAACTGAGTAATTTAGGCATTCTGTTTCTCTATATTATGCATTTGCTGTTTCTAGAACGCTCAAAACTAATTGTAATGAACTGGTATTGCTAGCGTAACATCTCACGCTGTCTAAACTTTCAACAATCATTTTACCTACCAACGGCGTTCCTGCATCTGCTGCTGGAATTTCAAAATCTTTTACCAAAATACTATCAGTGTTGGCAGGTTGAGCACCGTTTCCTTGGGCATCTGCTAGAATAGGTCTATTTCTATGATGTATAAACGTGAATGATTGAGTCTGCGTAGTTAGGTTTGAAATTTGTGCCATCAAGATAATTGAAGTTACCCCAATAGGCGCTGTATACACAGTAGCGGTACTACTGGTAGACAGTACAGTTGTCTTTGTTAAAAATTTGTTTAATGGTAATTGTGCCATTTTCTATCCTTTATTATCAACTACCTTCAATAGCCAATATGAACGGGGTCAAGTTTCCATACAATGACTGAACAAATACTCTACCACTAATAACACCAGTGGCCTGTGCAATGGTCAATCCTGGACCTATTCTGAAATCACCGTTTTGATCGGTGCTGGTATAGAACACCTTACCTCCGTTAAGCATAACAACTTCTTTGGTCTGAACCGGGTCTGCTCTACCTACTTGGGGTAATGATCCATAATTTGTTCCGGCGCCAACGTATTCGAACAAATATCCACTTGCTGAAATATAACTTCTTTGGTAGAAGTTTACAGTCGATCCGTCTGGAAATAAGTCGGTTCTATTTACTGCTTCACCCAATTCGACTATATGATGAGTTCCTGCTCTTGACCAATAACTTAACCCTGCCATTACAGCATTATAAGTTCCGCCTGTTTGAAGATCGTATATAATTCTTTGTAAAATAATTTTTGTGTCTCTCTTACATTTTGCTAGAATATAATCAATCTGCGTTGGAGACACATTAGTTAATACCGCGCTAACTGTTGGATCAGTTTGAACAAATTGACTTACTTCTTCTGCTAAAAAGTCTATATTTGCCTCGATTAGTTCTACTGCACTGCCAGATCCTGGAACAATTGTTCCAGTTTTTGTAATGCCTCTAGCAGGCACTACTGCTTCTGCCGCGGTAATATTTGTTGCTGTAAGAATACTTCTAATAATGTTAAAACGTAAGTCGATAAATGACTGAGCATTACTGCCACCTGTAACCAATGGTAGAATAGTTTGGCTAGTTGATGTATTACCGACTGAAGGTGTAATTGCTGTATTTGCTATTATATCTGTAACCAATGTGTTTAGGTGACCTAATGCTAAATCATGTTGTGTGATTTGAGTAGAGGTAGTCCCTTGATAATTTGTATTTGTGTTAGCAGATAGAATATTTTGGTTAGGAACATAGGGAGTATCAGCTACTGAGCTAGATAAAACTGTGTAATAGGCGTTGCCGCAGAAATATACAGTAAAATAAGCATCGTTATTAGGATCTCCTCCACCATTAGTTAGAGCTTGGTTTAATGTTATACTGTTATAATTAACATCTGTTACTATTGTACCTGTGGCAGCATACCATACTCCATAATTTGGATTGGCAGGAGCTAGGCCAATTGTTGTAGGATTACCTAAACTATCAATCGGATTACCATCTACATCGTGTAAGTAAGGGAAACTATCAAACTCTGAACCAAATTGGTTTCTAATTCTAATAGTATGTCCTATAGCGACATCGGTAGTATCCACTCCTGTAAGCACTAAAGTTCCAGTTGTTATTGTAGATGTGCTAGGTTGAGTAATTAAGAAACCAGGAAATCCTTGTTCATTTAAATGTCCGTCAGGTGGAATAACTTCCATTACCTGACCAATGTGTGGTCTATTATTTAGGTCAGGTGTAAAGATTTCAACTCTTCCATTATTCGGCCAAAAACCAGTTGGATAGTATTGATCCAATCCGTCCGGCCCTGGATCAAATGGATATGATCTATATAATGGATTGAATACAGTACCGCTAAAATCCCTGCGTCCATAGCCTTTAGATACTAGGCATAGGTCACCGAAGTTACTGTTAGAGTTTGTAATACTTGCTATACCACCGTTATCAACTTGAACAGCAGTAGAACAGAAAATTGTAAACACAGAAACTAACTGAGCATAGCCATTGTTTGTAATTCTTATACCTCGCCCACCTTGAGGCAGTTGCGTAAATGCATCGTAAACAAACGACTGAATAGGTGATCTTGAACTTACTACGGCACCATCTACTAGGCTACCGCCCATAGCACCGATCGGATCAATCTTTCTCTGCGCCCATGTTCCAGTACTGCCTGTGTATTCTAAACTTAATTCTTCAACTGTGTTATCTTGATACGGTATGCTGGCAACATTACCAAAATATAATGTAGCATTGTTACCGAAACCAACAGTAGAAGTGTTTAGCCCTAATAGATATGTGCTAGTTGTTAATGTAGTAATGCTAGTAACCTTAGGAGGTAATTTAACATCTGCTCCATTAATACCTGTTAATGCAAATAATCCGCCACCTTGATAAACGGGAGGTGCTGCACTAGGACCATTCTGAATAATATCTGTAATAATATTAAAGTTTCTAGTTACCGCTTCCTGTGGCATGTAATCTCCGCCATACTGGAAGAAGGGATTAATAATTTGAGTACTTACTGTTCCTGATTGAACTGTTACGGTATTATTGGCTATTACCTGTAATGCTATATCTCTAGCATATCCAATTGCCATTGTGGTTGTTGTGATTTGACCTTCTACGTGATTATACCCATTATTCCAATAGGCCAAACCTGCTTCAATTGATTTACTGTTGCCGCCTAGTAATATATCCTGGCTCACAGCATCAATGATTAGACCAGTATCTCTGTAACATTTTTCTTCATTGTAGTTAAACGAATTAGCGTTATATACACTGTCTAGTCTAGCTACAACTTCTTCTTTGATAAACTCTTTGTTACTCATTAATAGATTAAATGAGTTAAGAGCATTACCTGGTAAAATTGTGGCAGTTGAAATTGGACTTAATCCCCAAGTTACTGTAGCAGTTCCGTTCCATATAATATTTGTCAATGTAGATACTGCTACATCAATTAGGTCTGCTTCTGTATCTGTACCTACATCTACGCTGTAAGTTTGATCTACTGCTGATTGATATGTGGCGGTTGTTAAACCTTTTATGATATACCTAGATAGTTCAGCAACATACTGGAATGAACTTGTTGTAGCTTCTTTCTCAGATTCTCTAATTACTCTCGATCCACTTATTCCATAATAACTTAATCCGGACTGTACGCTTTGTCTATTACCGCCATGTTTCAAATCAAACATTACACTGTCAATAATATAACCTACATCTCTAGCACAGGTTGTGGTGTTATAAACAAAGGTTGGATTTTCCGCACTAATGTAAGCATTGACTTCGTCGGCCATGTAGGTTCTATTAGCCTGTAATAGTGCCACAGCATTTGCTACCCCTAATAAATCAGAAGGAGCACCATTACTAACTATCCTGTCTGACCATGCTGTATTACCGTTACGTAAGATTTCTAAAATTACATCAAATTTCTTGCTTAATTCGTAAACTTCATCTTCACTCGCTGGCTCAAGACTAACTACTTGGGGTGTAGAAGTTTGATATCTGTCAACCAAATCATCCTGTGGTTCAATATTTTGAATAATCTTAACTGCTAGGTCTTTCAAATAACTGATAGCCGCAGTTGTGGTAGTAATTTCGTTAGCAATATTACCTACATAACTATTTTGATTAAAGTATTGTACGCCTGCAAATGTAGATTGACTATGACCTACAGTAGGAGCAAGCATATCCAATGCAATACTGTCTACAATTAAACCAACATCTCTCTTACACTTAATTTTGTTAAACTTTAAGACTTTTGGCGGAACACATAGGTCATTATTAATTTTATTCAAAACGTTTTCTTGTATAAACGTTCTATTTGCTTCCATTAATACTTCTGCACTAACAAAGGCAGCATCGGGGCCTGTGCTCTTGTAAACATCGGGTGCTGCCTCTGGTCCATCATTGATAATTGTTACAATTGTATCAAATAAACTAACAATACTGGCTGTAGATATTTCACCGCCGGTCAACACTATATTTCTAACTTGGCTTGTTGCACCTGTATAGGTATTAGTACAGGTTGTATTGGTTACAACTTCCACAGCCCTATCTCTAATATATTCTATAGCAGCAGATGTTTGTTGTTCCTGACCAGCGATTAAACTTACCACGCCTCTATAATAGGCTAATCCGCTCTCTACTGCCTTTTCATTACCACCAAAGGCAGCATCATAGGCAACGTTTTCTACTAATATGGCTACATCTCTATAACAGTATTCTTGACTATATGTAAATCCATACCATATACTCGATGTATTAGCAATGTTTAGAGCGATTTGATCCGAAATATAAGAAATTGTTTGTTCTTGAAGAAATGGTTTGTTAGCCAGTAACAAGGTGCGAGCATTGAAGAAGCCTGGGTTCTGCTGTCCGGCATTGATACTCATGCCCCTTTCTATAGTACCTTCGCTAATTGTAATGGTTAGAGTGTTAACACCTTTTACCCATGTACCTGTTCCTACAGCAGCCGGAACTTGAACAGTTTGATTTGGCACAAACATAGTACCATCTTTTAGCCAAGGGCCGCTTAAATTGGTGCAGTTTTGAATATAGGGACTATGATATAAATCAATACGTTCGCTTTCAGGCAAGGGAGGAAACGCTGTACAGTAAGCACCGCGATTAGTACCTTCTCTATATGTTCCTTCTAAAAGACCCGACCTGCCATTTAAGAATTGCATGAAGGCCAAATAACAACCAGAGTCTAAATGAAATAAATCCTGTGTTTTGTTAATTGGTTCGATACTGGTAGTTCTAAGATCAGATCCTACAATACTGGTATACGGCTTTAGGCGTAAAGGATTATCTTCTAGATAATGTCCCGGTGCTACTCTAATCTGTGTACCAGATTGATAATAAGGACTATTTAGGGCAGCACCGATTGTTCTACATGCACGACTAGCATCTTGAGCACGACCGTCATTGGTATCATCACCATCCATTGTAACATAAAGAATGTTAGTCACAACAGGAGCAGTTCCTATAGGTCTATCACCATCGCGTACTCTTATATTACCTACAATCTCTGTTAAGCCAGAACCGGGTTGAATTTTTACATCAGTTGTGTTAGAATAAATTTTATTAAGCCATGCTTCTGCCCATTGCCCGTTAGCATCACCTAACAAATATGTATTGTCTAAGTTAGGGAAATGACTACCGGACGCAATAGTTCCAGATGTAACACCGCCCACTGTTAAATCAGAACCGATTTCAACTCCACCTGTAACTTCAAGTGTTAATGGGTCCGAACTGGCTAATTTTAATTTGTCCGAGGTAATCTTACCATCTGCGGGATTATAAATTAATCCACCCGCTGCTCCGTTATTATCACCCCAAAGTTTTTTACCACCTGTACTGGTTACGTTATCTACGAATGTCAAATAAAAATCAGAACTTATATTTGTAGCAGTGATTAAAAGTTGAGAAGATGTATCGGCAATGCTTATTCGACCGTATATTAATCCACCTACGTTTAAGTCTTTTTCAATACCAACACCACCGGGGAAATAAGCACTGGCCTGTTCTCTTTGCGCTGTGGTGCCGTAGATGTATAATGGATCGAATAGGGCGCCTGCAGGGTTCCCCACATTCGGTGTACTAGCCGGATTAACAATATTACCTATGTAAACCTGTCCATTGTTTGTGGAAATGTTTAAGTTAATTTTACCGCCGTCTGCCGGTGCAGAGATGGTTTGATTAGCATCTGTATTAGGAGTAATATTTTTTGTACCGGTAATGCGAGCCATATTCGTTCCTTTAGAGTATTTATTAGATTAGTGAATTCGCATTTCAACTGAATCCAACAATACTGGGTCCCTGTGGGGCCAATCTGGATGAGATTTAAATCTAAGCAGTATACCAAATGAAGAATCTGATATATCACTCATACTTAAAGATGTGTTCCATATATCTGTTTGACTACCGTAGATTTTTTCTGTGTGAATTTCTAATGTAGCCCTATTATCACCGATAGGTAAATCGTCTAATAATAATTGAACAGTGTCATCGGTGGCTCTGCCATACCTACGTGCTTTAATTCTTACTTCAATACCCGATAATGTCTCTGGTAAATTTGTAAAATTAAATCCTGTTAATTTTAAAAAATATGTTTTAGTTTTTAAATCAGGCTTAGGACTTCTAGAAATATGATACAGTGCATCCTGTGATTGTAAAAAACGACCGTCGGAATTACGTAATGGTGTTAAATCTTCAGCCCAAGCAATATGTTTTTCTTCGGCACCATCTTCTGAGAATTGTAAAAATGTAGTAGGCAGCGTCCAATCTGTAGTCATACCAGTATTTACCTAAAATAAAAAAGGGCTCCTAAGAGCCCTTTTTATCTCTTATACAAGATTAGGCATTACCTATACTAACTACACCTGCACTAGCAGAACCGAAAGTCCATCCTGCACGAGCTGTGTTAGCAAATTCGTAACTACCAGACATCGTTCTTTGTGTTAATATAGCACGACGAGCAGTTAATTTTGTAACCCAATATGTGCTACCATTTACAT
>Ga0214923_10001317_pt1 | contig 35482 bp, 30 predicted proteins | sample LL1510_MetaG_FD_177993 | JGI IMG/M metagenome (GOLD analysis project Ga0214923, IMG submission 177993) | Freshwater microbial communities from Lake Lanier, Atlanta, Georgia, United States - LL-1510 | ecosystem: Environmental > Aquatic > Freshwater > Lake | place: USA: Georgia | collected...
ATTTTTAGATTCCGGTGATCAATTGGCTGGTGTCTTAGGTCACGAAATGGGCCATGCGGATATGCGACATTCAACAAGACAGATGACTCAAATGTTTGGTGTTCAGGTTTTATTAGAAGTAATAGCAGGCAAACAAGATGCAATAAAACAAATCGGCGGAGCCTTAATCGGACTGAAGTTCTCAAGAAATCATGAGGTTGAAGCAGATAATTGTTCTGTACAGTACCTATGTCCTACTCCTTACAATGCTGCAGGAGGCGCCGGATTTTTTGAAAAAATTCAAGCGATGGGAGGCGCCAAGGTTCCTGAGTTTTTAAGTACACACCCTGATCCAGGAAATCGAATAGAGGTTTTTAAAGCAAAGAAGCAAGAATTGAATTGTAAAGGAATTGAAACGTATAAGAATGAATATCAAGCAATGGTAAAACTTTTACCGTAATGGTTTTGTATCTTTGCACTCGAAATAATCCTCATGTTAGAAATACAACGCATAAGAACAGAAAAAGAGTCCATAATAGATGGCCTCAATAAACGTCAAATCGATGCAACCGAAACGTTGAATCAATTACTTGAGTTAGATGGTGAATGGCGTAAAAACAAAACATCACTCGACAATATTGCGGCAGAGTTGAATGCCCTAGCAAAAGAAATAGGAGATCTTTTTAAGACTGGAAAAACAGCAGAAGCGAATGCTCTTAAAGAAAAAACAGCTGCGCTCAAAGTTTCTGAGTCAGAAATGAAAGTTAAAGTTGAAGAACTAGAATCCAAGATTCAAACATTATTATACACGCTACCGAACGTTCCAAATGAGCTTGTCAAAAGTGGTAGAGATGCCGCTGATAACGAAACAGTTTTTTCTCATGGGAATAGACCTGTTTTTTCGTTTAGTGCTCTCCCACACTGGGAAATAGCAAAAAAATACAACTTGATTGATTTTGAACTAGGCGTGAAAGTTACCGGTGCAGGATTTCCTTTTTACCGCGGTAAAGGAGCGAAATTACAACGTGCGTTGATTGCCTTCTTTCTCGACGAAGCACAACATGCAGGTTATGAAGAGTTTATTTCTCCACACATGGTAAATGAGGCGAGTGGAATTGGTACGGGTCAGTTACCTGATAAGGAAGGCCAGATGTACTACATGCCAGCAGATGATTTTTATATGATACCCACTGCAGAAGTACCTCTTACAAATATTTACAGAGACGTAATCCTACCCGGTCCCGATTTTTCCATTAAAATGTGTGGGTATACGCCGTGTTTTAGACGTGAAGCTGGTTCTTATGGAAAAGATGTTAGGGGATTGAATCGACTTCATCAATTCGATAAAGTTGAAATAGTTAGAATTGAACACCCAACTAATACTGCTGCCGCTTTGGAAGAAATGATGGAGCATGTGAAAGGTTTATTGTCAAAATTAGGCCTTGAATTTAGAATTCTTCGACTGTGTGGTGGTGATATGGGATTTGCATCTGCTATGACGTATGATTTCGAAGTGTATTCCGCAGCACAAGAAAAGTGGTTAGAAGTTAGTTCAGTATCTCGATTCGACACATTTCAGTCCAATAGACTTAAATTACGTTTCAAAGATGCAGATAAAAAAAGTCATCTGGCTCACACCTTGAACGGATCTGCGCTCGCGCTTCCTCGAATCGTTGCGGCATTATTGGAAAATTTTCAAACGGAAACTGAAATTATAATTCCAGAAGTGTTGAGACCATACACAGGTTTTGATTCGATCTCGTGATGCGAAGATACGGACTCATAGGTTCATCCTTGGCCCATTCATTTTCGCCTACATTTTTTAGTAATTTCTTTACAGAAAACAATATTCAAGCGACGTATGAAACATTTGAAATTTCTTCCATTTCGTTGATTTCAGCCGTTTTTAATTCTAATCCTGATGGGTTAAATGTGACGATTCCATACAAAGAACTTGTCCTGCCACATTTAGATTTTCTTGATGATGAAGCCAAACAAATAGGTGCCGTTAACACTATCGCCTTTTCGGCTAACGATAAAATTGGTTTTAATACAGACGCATTAGGGTTTAAACAATCTATAAAACCATTTCTTACCTTTCATCACGAACGGGCATTGATAATTGGTACGGGTGGTGCCTCAAAGGCTATTGCTTGGACTCTCCAGAAAATAGGGATTGATGTACTTTATATTTCGCGCAACCCAACAGGAAAATTAAAAACATTTTCATTTTCGGATATAAATCATCATATGGTAAATGCTTGTAAGTTGATTGTCAATTGTTCGCCAATTGGGATGTATCCGAATGTTTTAGAAACTTTTGAATTCCCTTATGACAGTTTATCGGATGATCACCTCGTGATTGATTTAATTTATAATCCTGAAGAAACTAATTTTCTACGAGAAGCAAAAAAACGAGGAGCTTGCACGATGAATGGTGAAAGCATGTTGAAACATCAAGCCCTGGCGAGCTGGGATATTTGGCAGAGAATTAGAAAGGATTCCTAGTTCGATAAGTACAGAGAACTATTATTGTGCGAATATTTGAAATCAGTTTTCTTTAGAAATGATGGATGAAATTTATATTTTTGATCTATGGATGTCAAAGAGATTATAAAAAAAATTAAGGCAGGAGACCTAGGTAAAGTTTACTTACTTCATGGGGAAGAACCTTATTATATAGATCTTGTTTGCGACGCAATAATTCAACATGCTATTCCCGAACATGAGCGCGACTTTAACCAAACCATTTTATATGGAAAAGACGCCGAATTGTTATCGCTTTTAAGTGAATTAAAATCCTATCCGATGATGGCCGAACGTCGCGTTGTTGTGTTGAAAGAAGCTCAAGATTTCAAACAACTTGACGACCTCGAATCTTATTTTGAACAGCCTAATGATTCCACCATTTTTGTTATCTGTCATAAATACAAGTCTATCGATGCTAGGAAAAAAATAGTTAAAGCTGCGCAAAAAGAAGGGATACTTTTAAAATCGGAAAAAGTTAGGGAATATCAACTTTCCGAATGGATTCAACGCTATGTGAAAGGAATAGGCTATGATATAACCTCCAAAGCTGCGATGTTATTAGCTGAGTTTTTAGGAAATGATTTAAGCCGAATTGTCAATGAATTAGAGAAATTGTCAATTATAATTGAAAAAGGCACCACCATTAACGACATCCATGTGGAGGAAAATATAGGAATTTCCAAAGATTACAATGCCTTTGAGTTGACAAACGCAGTAGCAAAAAAAGATTCAGTTAAGGCGATGAAAATTGTACAATATTTTGAATATAACCCAAAAGCCTTTGAGTTTCCTAATGTGGTTTCTGCACTTTTTAAGCATTTTTCTCAGTTGATGCGGATTCATTTTTTTCCTGTTAAAACAAAAGATGCACTGGCCCAACAATTGGGATTACATCAATTTGTGGTGGGAGAATTGCTCATTTCAAAAAATCTTTACGACCCTAAGAAGATTGCATCTGTTGTGGCACTCCTTCATGAATACGATTTAAAATCTAAAGGAGTAGGAAGTGCAAACACAACAAGTCCAGAGCTTTTGAGAGAACTTGTTTTTCAAATTATACATTAATGGCGCAGTTTTACATTCCCAATCTTTCGGAAAATGACAAAGTTATTGAGTTAAACGAAGAAGAATCTAAGCATAGTGTTCGTGTTTTACGCTTAGGTATAGGCGATACTTTAACTTTATTAAACGGAAAGGGTTTGAGTGCACATGGAAAAATTGTGGATGCACATCCAAAAAAGTGTAAAGTTCAAGTAGATTCATATAACGTTCACGCAAAAACTAAGGAAATTCATATTGCTGTTTGCCCAACAAAGAGTATAGATCGTATCGAATGGTTTGTTGAAAAAGCAGTGGAATTAGGACTCACAAAACTAACATTCCTCCTTTCTAAAAACAGCGAGCGAACCCAAATCAAAATGGAAAGATTGGAGAAAATTGCAGTTGCGGCTATGAAACAGTCAAAGCGTTTTTATCTTCCGGAAATTGAATGGAGCAAAGATGTAAGTTCTTTTGTTTCAGAATATCAAAATGGGTTCATTGCTCATTGCTATCCGGGTGATAAAGTTTCGTCGGAATCAGACAATCTTGATAACCCTATTTTGATTGGTCCAGAGGGTGATTTTACCGTCGAAGAAGTTGAAATTGCTCTCAAAAATGGTTATCGTGGACTCGATTTAGGTGAATTTCGATTGAGAACCGAAACGGCAGCACTTACTGCGGTTTTTTGTTTGCGTAAATAAACAATACGCCACTATAATTGTTAGGTCTTTATTGCGTAATTTTGCAGCGCTTTTTTTAATACAAAAAAATGATTCAAACAGATATTATTATAATTGGAGCGGGTCCTGTGGGCTTATTCACAGTTTTTGAAGCCGGTTTACTAAAGCTTCGATGTCATTTAATAGATTCACTTCCCCAACCTGGAGGTCAGTGTTCGGAGATCTATCCCAAAAAGCCAATTTATGATATCCCTGGTTTCCCGGAAATTTTAGCTGGAGATTTAGTGGACAACTTAATGAAGCAAGCTGAGCCATTCAAACCAGGTTTTACCTTAGGAGAAGCGGCAAATACCATTGAAAAGAATGCGGATGGTAAATTTGTGGTTACTACGGTTAAAGGAACAAAACATGAAGCTCCAATCGTGATTATTGCGGGAGGACTGGGTGTTTTTGAACCGAGAAAACCACCAATTGAAAATATTGTAGATTTTGAAGATAAAGGCGTCGAATATATTATTAAAGATCCTGCGTTTTATCAAGACAAAAAGTGTGTAATTGCTGGAGGTGGAGATTCCGCGTTAGACTGGTCGATTTTTTTAGCAGAAAACAACATTGCGAAGGAAGTAGTATTGGTACACAGAAGCAGTTCGTTTAGAGGGCATTTAGACTCTGTCCAAAAGGTAATCAACATGGCGGATGAAGGAAAAATCAAATTAGTTACGGAAGCAGAAGTAACCGGTCTCTCAGGAAATGGAAAGTTAAATGCTGTCCATATCACACATCAGGTAAATGGAGAAATGGTTCATGAAACCGATCACTTTATTCCATTGTTTGGTTTAAAACCGAGCCTTGGACCAATTGCTGATTGGGGATTAGAAATAGAAAAGAGTGCTATAAAAGTTGATACGCTAGACTACTCAACAAATATTCCAGGAATTTATGCTGTAGGGGATGTAAATACCTATGAAAACAAACTCAAGCTTATCCTTTGTGGTTTCCATGAAGGAACCTTAGCAGTACAGTCAGCATTTGCTAGAATTCACCCAGAAAAGAAAAATGTATTGAAGTATACCACCGTCAACGGAGTTCAAGGGTTTTAAGTTCAAGATTTTCATTAGTTTTGATACATGAGTCGTAAGACGATTTATGCCGTAGTCATTTTAGGGTTACTTTCGTTGACCAGCATTCTTGTTGTTCAATTGATTTGGGTAAAGAAAACACTTGAAATCCAAGAAAACGACATTGCTATTCAGAATAAAGAAGACAGTTTAAATGCTCGAGATTTTAACTACAACACTGTACGCGCATTACAGAATGTTGCCAAAACGATTCAAACGAATGCCAAAGATCCAATTGATTTGTACGGCGCCGTGAAAAAAATAAACGAAAATCAGTATACGGTAGACATCACGGAAGAACTTCAGCCTTACTATTTAGAGACTTTACTCAAAAAGTCTTTTTATGCGCAAAACATCGACCAAGATTTCGTCTATGGAATATACGACTGTTTTCTTGACACGATTTACCTAAGTAAACTCATCGAATTTAAGGGTGATTCAATCTACGAAACGACAAAAGAACAGACCATAAATCTTACGGCAAAGGATTTGAACTTGAAAAAAGACGGTCATTACTTTACGGTTTATTTTCCAAGTTTGAACAATAAGTCTATCGAAGCCGCTCAATTTTTTTCTCCATGGTTATACATTACAGCCATTGTTATTTTAGTGGTGGTGTTTTTTGCTTACAGTTTGGTAATTATCATCCGACAAAAAAGACTTTCTGAAGTTAAAACAGATTTTATAAACAACATGACGCATGAATTGAAAACACCTATTTCTACCATTAGTCTGTCCAGTGAAATGTTGATGCGAAGCGAAGAAGCTGATCTTGAGAAAATAAAGCGATACGCTGGAATAATTTATAAAGAGAATAAAAGACTAGAAAATCAAGTGGAACGCGTATTGAATGTGGCCAAACTTGATAGAGATCAAGTAGTCTTGAAGAAAGAGGAGTTCAATATGCACGAGTTGTTGTTAGAAGTCAAGGAAAACTTTGAGTTTAATCACCTTGCAAATGGTGGGCAGGTACTTTTGGATTTTCAAGGCACTCAATTTTCTATTCAAGCGGATCCGGTTCACATGACCAATGTGATTTATAATTTACTCGACAACGCAGCTAAATATTGTGAAGAAACGCCTCTCATTAAAATTACCACGCGAAATGAGCGTAGTAAATTAATGGTTATAATTGAAGACAACGGAATCGGTATCAAAAGAGAAAACCTGGGAATGATATTCGATAAATTTTATCGTGTTCCAACAGGTAACCTACACAATGTAAAAGGATTTGGTCTCGGTCTATACTACGTTAAGTTGATTATTGACGCGCATCACGGAAAAATAGAGGTCAGGAGTTCCCTTGGTAAAGGCACTACTTTTTTGATCTCTTTACCTTTGTCAACCTAGCATTTGGTTGAGGGCTTCGTCCAAAACGAATCATGGCTTTATTTTTTTTATTCAGTGTGATTTTTTCCGGTATCGAAAGCCCTTCAATAGTGGCCAATATAATAATTTCCGTTTCAGTTGAGCTCAAGGACAGGTTCCCTTCATAGCTTAACATTCCTATTTTCATCGAAATCTTCGATTTACTAAGCTCAACAGAAATAGATGTTTTAGCAATTTCAAGTGGTAAACTCCCATTAAAAACCTGATAGGAGGGGATCTCACCTTCGTAAGTTCCTCTGAATTTCTTCTTTATAGATTTTTGAGAATAACAAAAAGTAGCGACCAATAAAAACAAACTAACAAACCATATTCTCATTGGATAAAGATAGTCAATATTTTAGCTGTTAAGAACTAGAAGAACTTGTTTAAAAATTCAAACCATCAGCGATTAACATCTTAAAGATAAAGGCTAATTTCGTAAGTGAATTCATAAAACGTTAGCATAGATAAAGAATACTGATCAAATGAAACAATACCACGATTTACTTCAGCATATTTTGGACAATGGGGTTAAAAAAGAAGACAGGACAGGAACCGGTACCCTTTCTGTATTTGGTTATCAGATGCGGTTTAATTTGGAAGATGGATTCCCTGTTTTAACAACTAAGAAACTACATTTACGATCAATCATTCATGAATTGTTGTGGTTTTTAAAAGGAGAGACTAATATCAACTATTTAAAAGAAAACAATGTTTCAATTTGGGATGAATGGGCAGATAGTGAGGGAAATTTAGGTCCGGTTTATGGTTATCAATGGAGAAGCTGGCCTACTGCTGATGGTCGCCATATCGATCAAATTAAGCAAGTTGTGCACCAATTGAAAAACAATCCTGATTCAAGGCGAATTATTGTTTCTGCTTGGAACGTTGGCGAAATTGAAAACATGAAACTTCCTCCATGTCACGCATTCTTTCAATTTTATGTGGCTGATGGAAAGTTAAGTTGTCAACTTTATCAACGCAGTGCCGACACTTTTCTTGGGGTTCCCTTCAATATTGCTTCTTATGCGCTACTCACCATGATGATGGCTCAAGTATGCGGATTAAAAGCGGGAGATTTTGTGCATACGCTTGGTGATGCTCATCTTTACCTGAATCACTTAGACCAAGCGAAATTGCAGTTGTCGCGCGATTTTAGACCATTGCCACAAATGAAAATTAATCCTGATGTGACTGACATTTTTGAATTCAAATTTGAAGATTTCGAATTATTGAATTACGATCCACATCCACACATTAAAGCAGCTGTTGCGGTATGATGAAAGTATCGCTAATAGTAGCCGTAGATTTGGAAAAAGGAATTGGCCGAGATAACGATTTAATGTGGCATCTTCCCGCAGATATGCAGTTCTTTAAGGAAACTACCAAAGGTCAAATTGTCGTTATGGGGAGAAAAAATTACGATTCAATACCAGAAAAGTTCCGACCACTACCCGGCAGACAAAATGTAATCTTAACGCACAATCAATCATTTCAAGCGGAAGATTGCCTGGTATTCCATTCGTTGAACGATTGTTTTTCCCATTTTAAGAACGAAAACACGCGCACTATATTTATTATTGGTGGTGGTGAGGTTTACCGTTTAGCCTTAGCATCAGAACTCCTCCAGGAAATGTTTATTACAACAGTAAATAAGGTCTATGGAGCAGATACTTTTTTTCCTGATTTTGATGAATCTTTATGGGAGAAATCGAAGATAGGTTACCATGAAGCGGATGATAAACACGAAGCGGATTTCACCTTTTGGCACTACAAGAAAAAGTAATGAACAATCAGCGTGGTTTGGGTCCTGTATACCAGTAGCACGGATTCAATCCAACAAAGCAAGCTTCTAATAATTCAATTTGAATTGATTTTTTAAATTCCTTTGCCGACTTTTCATAAATAGGCTTACTTTTCCAAAGTTCTATGGCAGCATCGTCTTTCAAGGTGTAACGCTTTGTATCAGAAAGCGAATATTTAGATTTTAATTCTGAAAGGCTCAAGAACTGATTCGCTAAAAAGATGCGAATGTTGGATTTTTTTGGAATTTTACCTTTCCAATTTCCATTAGAATCAACGGTTATTTCCAAACAGTTCCATTTTCCGGAATAAACTTCATTTGTCTTTTGGTATTGAATAATCAGGCGTTGGTTTCCAAAGCTTTTTGTGGTTCCTGCAGCAATTTCGGGAGTTGGTTTTGCTCCTCCGCAATAAGGAGTTCGTACAGATAGGGTAAGACTTGTTTTCTGACCAAAAAGAACGATTGGAAGAATAATAATGCAGAGCAATACATAATTTCTCATGATACGTTTTTTGCTTTTGAACTAAAATTATACCTTTATTTTAAAAGTTCGTTTGCTTTTTCTCTTGCCAATAAATCAGCATTGATATAATCGGCTAATTTCGGATTTAAGGTATTGGTAATTGCATCCATTACTTCTTCGTTTAATTGAGCAATTTCTAAAAAAGCAATGCGTTTGTTAAGAAAAGCATCAACAGCGATTTCATTCGCAGCATTCAAGGTGCACGCCACAGTTCCTTTTAAATCCATTGCTTTATATGCTAGATTTAAGTTTCTAAATGCTGTTCGATCCGGTTGCTCGAATGTCAATTGAGGATAATCTAAAAAATTAAAGCGTGGGTAAGGAGTCTTTAATCGTGCTGGATACGTTAGGGCATATTGAATAGGTAATTTCATGTCAGGAAGGCCCATCTGTGCTTTCATGCTTCCATCCTCGAATTGTACAAGTGAGTGAATTATAGATTGAGGATGCACCACCACATCAATTTGTGAGGCAGATAAATTAAATAACCATTTGGCTTCAATAACCTCTAACCCTTTATTCATTAAAGTTGCAGAATCTATGGTGATTTTAGCTCCCATTGACCAATTTGGGTGTTTCAATGCTTGTTCTAGACTGACGTGTTTTAACTGCTCTGTGTTCATTCCACGAAATGGCCCACCCGAAGCTGTCAAATAAATTTTTTCAATTTTATTGTGAAATTCACCTACCAAGCACTGAAATATAGCAGAATGTTCAGAATCTACAGGATAAATATTCACTCCTTTTTCTCTTGCCAGTTGAGTGATCAATTCCCCAGCGACTACCAATGTTTCTTTGTTAGCAAGTGCAATGTTTTTACCTGCCGAAATAGCGTGAATGGTCGGTTTCAATCCAGCATAGCCTACAAGCGCAGTCAGGACTACATCTACTTGCGTTGATTCAACTACCTGACATAATGCATCTTCGCCGGCATACACATGAATCTCTTCGTGCCACAAAGCATCTTTTACTTTCTGATAAAGCGTTTCTTCAGTGATGACAACGGTGTTTGGTTTGAATTTGAGTGCTTGTTCAATTAATAAATCAGCATTTTTACCAGCTGTAAGCACTTCTAATTCAAATTGTTCAGGGTAAAGGGAGAGCACATCCAGCGCTTGAGTACCGATAGAGCCTGTTGAGCCGAGAATAGCAATACCTTTTTTAGTTTTCATAGTTGGTTGAACAATTGGGGGACTTTATGGTTTTTAGAATTGGACAAATTAAAAAAGTTAAATGTACACTTTACAGAATAATTAACAAATCAATTTTTCCATAAACCATTAATACAACGAAGGTTTAAAATGTTTTTTCATTTTCTTTCATTCCATTCACGACCAAAAGTAATGGAACTATTATATTCAAGTGTTATTTTAGTTCATATAATAAACCTAAATTAAAACTGGAGCTTTGGTATCTGTTTGAATTACTTTCTCGGCAAGCTTTCCATTTCGTTTAAACGTTGGACTTCCTTTTCCTGAAAAATTCAATGCTCCTTTGTCAACAACAGAACAACTTGATGCGAATAAAAGTGCTGAACATATAAAGTATAAATTCTTTTTTACCATATGAAGATAATCTTTAACTATTTGAATAATAATAAATTAGTTTACTCGTCTAATTTAATTTTTAGTTCGGTTCGCCGATTTTTTTGATGTTCTTCTTCAGAGCAAAGCGATTCGTCGATACAGTTATTAACTAATTGTTTTTCACCAAATCCTTTGGCAATAATTTTCTCGGGTAGTATCCCTTTACTTTTAATATAATTCACACAACTATTGGAGCGTTTATCAGATAACCAATCGTTATATTGATCGGTTCCCCTACAATCAGTGTGGGAACTTAATTCAATAATCAAATCGGGGTGTGAGTTCATATATTTTACCAATTTATCAAGCTCTTTTTTACCCTCTGGACGAATATTCCATAAATCAAAGTCATAATAAATGTTCTCAAGTTTAATATAATCAGAATCTGCGATTTTTTCTAGTATAATAAATGAATTTTGGTCCGCATTACATTCAGTATCAGCTTTCATTACAAATCGCACATCTCTGTAATTAATTTTTGAGGCAACAATCGAATCTATTATTGATAACTCACTTTTACCTAGTAATAGAGGTAGATTTTCTTTTTTTGTTAGAAATTTAGTAATTGATTTTCCTTGAGAATAATATGTGAGGTGAACACCTTCTAGTAACATATTATTTTCGTCAACAACATTAATTTTTATTTTTTGGCTTTTATAAACTGATGTAAGTTGGATTTTAATGTCTCCTTCACTATCAAAATTATACTCACTAAAAATTCCCTCATTATTTCCTTCACCGGAAAATTCAAAACGGTATGCAGAGTGGAGTAAAGGATGAATAGAAATCTTTCCATTTTTATCTGTTATTAATACCTCTTCGTCTAATGTTTTCAAATTCTTAACTAATATTGATTTGGATGCCAGAGGTTTATTGTCACAAGACTTTAAAATAACTTCGGCATCTATTTTATAAACTGGTTTTGAAATCGTATAAATTTCATCTTTGAATGCATTTCGATTTGAAGAAAGGAATCCTTTACCAGTGTACTCGTCAATAAAGAAACCAAAATCGTCAGCATTTGAATTAACAGGATTACCCAGATGTTTAGGGTTCAGGTTATAATCTTCTTGGTAATATACATCTAATCCTCCATTTCCAGGCCAGCCATTGGATGAAAAATATAATCTTCCACCATTTGAAACGTGTGGGAAGAGCTCGTCACCACTCGTATTAATTTTGTCACCTAAATTGACAGGCTCGCTCCATTTGCCATCAATCCATTTGCTTTTGTATATATCAGCACCTCCAAATCCACCCGGTTTATCCGACACAAATAAAATGTTGCCATTTAAATCAAATGTACCATGTCCCACAGAATAGGATTTATTATTGTAAGGGAATGATTCCTCTTCTTTCCATTTCCCGTTGGTCAATCTGTAAATTTTCAAAAGCAACCTTGAATAATTTACTTTTCCAATTTTATCTATTTCCAGATTATTGACCGTCAAGACTGCTAGGCTACTATCGGGAGAAAAGGCAATTGGGCCATCGTGCGGGTTGGTTCGTTTAATTTCTTTCCATAATTCATCTTGTAAAATGTCTTTAGAGCCATTAATTGCAATCAAATCAGTAAAATGTTGTCCTGTCCTAGGGTAAATTCTATTCGCAAAACCGGTATTTCGTCTATTCGATACTAAAACAAAGCCCCCATTATATGGCACAGCGCAAAATTCTTCGCCTAATTCTTTTTGACGAAATTTAGCAATTTTATATTCAGAACTTTCTGTAAGTTGTTTCAAAATAATTGGGACATTTCTCTTCCAAGACTGAATTTCTACACTACTTGGAAATTTTAAAATTGCAGAATCTATAGCACCAGTAAGACGAGAATGATTATTTGTAATTTGCAGCACTAAAAAGTATACAATCCAGTCTTTTTCATCTAGTTTATTGCTTGAAGCGAGATACTGCGACCAATACAATGCTTTATCGTATTGCTCTGAGTTATACGCAGCTTCAATTGCCATCCTCAAGTTATTCCAGTTTTGGTTTTTTGATTTTACCGTTTTTTGTGCTAATTCAGACCAAACAGGATAGGCTTCATTAAAACGAAGTTCTGAAGATAGTTTTAACGCATATACCTCTTTATAAGTTTGCGAATAGGATGGAGCCGTAAAAACCAATAAAAAGAATAGAAAGGCAGTGAATTTCATATGGATAATAAAATTGAATTAAAAATATCGAGGACTAATAAATGCATTATTTTTTGACCAAATATCCATGCACAAGACGATTTCATGACTTCCCCAATTACGATAATTCAAGCTGTTAAATGGAAAGTCGAATGCATAGCCAACCATAAATTTTTCATTGATTTGATAAGAAGTATTAAACCCCATGGATTCGTTATATCGAAATAGACCACCTACCCAAAGCATTTTATAAAGGTGTGCTGATAAATTTACATCAATTGTAGCAGGAGCGTTTTTAGTATATTTTATAAGTAAAGACGGTTTCAAATCAAAGATGGAATTAACCGTGATGACATATCCAGCCGCCCAATAATAGTGTTTTTGAATAAATGAACTCCCGGTGTTTCCATCGATTGAACGTTTCAAAAGTTTCGGAACAGAGAAACCGAGATAACCTTTTTTACTGTGAAGATAAACTCCTGATCCAAATTGAGTCTTAACAGATCGATTAGAAGTTAAAAAAGTTGGATCTGAAGGGTCGGTAACCATCAAATCACTAAAATCATATTGATTTCCATTAATTCCAGCAGATGCGCCAAAAGACAAACGCAGATCCTTTGAATTTAATCGCAAATGATAGGCGAAATTTGCCATGGCAGAATATGCGCTACGAGAGCCAATTTTATCATAACTCAAACTTCCGCCTAGGCCAATATGTTTTTGAGCTATTGGTGCGTGAACGGATAAAAATTGGGTTCTTGGTGCACCATCCCACCCAACCCATTGTGCACGATTTACACCTGTTACATTCAGTGAACCGCGTGTTCCAGCATAGGCTGGATTGTAGTTTAATGGGTTAAAAAAGTACATGGATGTCTGAGCATCTTGTTGCGCCTTAGCTTGAAGCGAAACAATACTTATAAAAAGTAAAATAATTTTTCTCATCATTGTTGTTACGGTTGAATTTCTATGTACCCTTTATACGGATTTTGTGATTCTTTTATGGTATCAATTAAATAAAAGTAAGTTGAGGCGGGAAGCGGACCATTTACATTACCACCTTCCGTATAATATCCATTCCAATCATTGAGATAAGGTTGAGCCTGATAAACTAAATTTCCCCATCTATTAAATACTTGGACCTTTATATTCGGGTATTGCTCAATATTCTGAATTATCCACTTATCATTTTTTCCGTCACCATTAGGACTAATTAATTGAGGGATAACAATAGGTATCAGCGGAACACAACCCAAGGCAAATTGTCCAGTTACTTGACATCCAGAAGCATCGGTAACCGTTACAGTATAACTGCCTTCGTCTATATTCGAATTTATGGAACCATTTGTTCCATTATTCCAAGAATAATTATAAGCACCTTGACCCCCAGTAGCAGAAACAGATAAAAGTCCATTTGATTCACCACATTCGGAACCAAGGCTATCAATCAATGAGATGCTAATCGGATTGGGTTCGGTAATAGTTAACAAGGTATCATCTGTACAAAAATCAGCATTCGTAACGAATACCTCATAAATTCCAGGCGCCAAATTATTTACTGTCGCACCAGTCCCTACACTTGGTGCCCAAGTAAAGGAAACACCATTAGTATTATCTGTTGTAATGGATGCTGAACCATTCGATACCCCATAACAAGAGCAATTATTCACCATAACTGATGAAATATTAATAGAGGTAGGAGGCTCCATTTGAATAGTTTCGGTTGACGTGCACCCGGTAGCAAGATCATTCATAGTTATTGAATAAATTCCGGGTGAGTTAACTGTCAGAGTTGAGGTGCCTTGCCCAGAAACTATTCCAGGTCCGGACCAAGCAATAGTAGAACTTATTGGTACCACTGTCCCGATAATTTGTGCTGTATTCATGTTACATGAAAATCCTGATTCCGGATTTAATTGGTAGCTAAAATTAGGAGAAGAGTTAACTGTTACTGTAAAAACATCTTGGACTTCAGGACAGTTGTTTAACTGAGCAGAAACAGTGATGGTTCCTGAGATGGAACTTCCTGTCGTGTTATTTGGAACTGTCCAAGTTGGCACTTGACCTGTACCAGCTGCTCCAAGTCCAATGGCAGTATTTGAGTTCTCCCATGTGAATGTTGCTCCAGTTGGAGTGGAAAAATAATCAGCGGGATTGATGGTTGCTCCTGAACAAATGATGGTATCATTATTCTGATTTAATGTAATTCCAGGCTGGACAGCAATTGGCACTACAACTGAATCATCTGGGCACAATACGTTTCCAATGTAAATAGTGTAGAATACAGTATCAATGGTGGTTCCGGAATTAAAAAGAGTTTGAGCTATGTTATTTCCTGAACCTGAGGAAGCACCAGTAATCGTGGACGGATAATCTGCTGTCCATGTAAAAGTAGCTTCAGATAGATTACTCGAAATATCAATATCTGTTGTTTCATTACTACACAAATAATCTTGAAGTGGGGTAATTTGTAAATTACCTTGAGGATTTACAAAAATGGTATCCATTGTTGGAGGCACACTTGTACAACCCACTGTCGCGCTAATGACAACATAACCAATGTCATTCGTTGGGTTTGTAAGTAAAACTGGTAAAATAGTATCAGCCGTGGTTCCAGAACTACTCATAGTGGTCCAACCAACAACATTTACGGTATCTTCGATTTCCCAATTAATGACATATCCAGGTATGGTGGAAACCATGAAAATCGAATCCGAAAGTTCACCAGAACAGATCAAAGGGTTTATGGGATTCATATTAACTACTGCGGTCGGATTAATTACAACTTGATGCATAATTGAATCTATTCCACATGCATTAGCGGAATATAACCACACATGATAAGTACCTGGAGTATCAAAAGTAATTTCAACGTTGTCATTTGATGGGGAGGTCCATTGAGAAAAATCGTAGGTTGCTCCTACAAATCCATTTGCACTTCCCAACGACCCATTTGTGACAGACCAGCCCGAAACTTCTTGTATAGACCAATAAAATCCATAATCATTGGAACATCCGTCTTGACTTACATTTTCACCTCCTGATGATTGATTAGTAAAGAGGACAGGTTCACCTTGACATATGGGCGAATTCGGCGAATAGGTAAATTGAGCTTCAGCGGCAGTAGAAATAGTAATTGGTCCAACAGTTGCAAAAGTAGTTCCACATGAATTTTGCGCTACAATAGTTGCCTGAAAAGCATTAGCTATGGTAATTGGTCCAACGGGATAACTTTGACCGCAAGAAGAAGTGTTGAAAATATGAGAGACGGTAGTGTCGTTAACAGTTGTAAATATGGAAGAAGGACTACCATCAGTAAAAGACACATTGTACAAAGTTCCTGGAACATTATTTGAAAGAATATCCAATGAATATGGAAATGGCAAACAGGTGTTTTGACCGGAACCAGAAACAGTAATTACAGGTGCTTCACCATTAAAAATAAAATATTGTTTAATTACTTGACAACCATTTGGTAATACGACAGTATGTGTCATCGTATATTGCCCTAATCCGTAAGAATGTGAAATTTGACTACCCACTACATCAGTTTGTGTTGAATTTGGCGTTCCATCACCCCAATTGAAAACTTGTGTTGATCCTGCTGCATAGTTACTTACCCCAAAATTAAATGTTGTTGCGGAAGCCGATGTACAGTTTCTAAACAATACAAGTCCTCCTGAAGTTGAAGTTGAAAAACCTCCCCCCGAGTTTAACAGAGTTAAGTTTGATGTCGGTGAAACATTAACAATTACTGAAAGGGATTCAACATCAGAATTACCATCTGGATTAGTAAGTGTTAATGAAACTGACGTTGTAGAAACTGTATTATAAGTTACAATATGTGGGCCTACACCAGTTGCTGATGTGGGAATAGCTCCAGCACCAAAATTCCATTGAAACACGCTATTTGGAGTGGAATTAGTGGAAGAATTAATAAATGTGATCGTTTGACCTTGACAAACCGTCACAACTCCATTTGTGGCTGCCGGTATTGTTGCGAAAGAAGCAATAGGTGTTTGGGAAATTCCAAAGTGGATCGACATAATGAAAACGCAGAATAGCGTAAGTCTCGTTATCACGAAAAATGATGATAGCTTCATTTACAAGTTTTTAATTCCAAAAATAATAAAAAACAAGCAACGTTTTGATGTTAATTTGCACCTCTGTATGCGTTGAGTAATAATATCTAGACACGATGACTTTCGACAGGGTTAAAAAATAGTTTTCAAAAATTGAGAATCAATTTGTTTTTTCTATAAAGTAGGACAGACCAACCCAACTACCGTTCAGACTACTCTACCGTCACCGATTTCGCTAAATTACGTGGCTGATCCACGTTGCATCCGCGCATTACGGCGATATGGTAAGAAAGTAACTGAAGTGGAACGGTAGCTACAAGCGGAGCCAAATGGTCATTTACTTCCGGGATTGCTATGACATCATCGGCCATTGCTTCCACTTGTTCGTCGCCCTCAGTAACTATAGCGATGATTTTTCCTTTTCTTGCTTTTACTTCCTGAATATTCGAGACGACTTTCTCATAGGAATTCCCTTTTGTAGCGATAACAAAAACAGGCATGTTTTCGTCAATTAAGGCGATAGGTCCGTGTTTCATTTCTGCTGCTGGGTAACCCTCTGCGTGTATGTAGGAAATCTCTTTCAGCTTCAATGCTCCTTCCAAGGCAACAGGGAATAAGTTTCCTCTTCCTAAGTAGAGTGCATTGTTCGCATCCTTGTATTTTGCTGCAATTTTTTCAATGTGTGCATTCGTAGCCAACACTTTTTTTACCAATTCTGGTAGCGTTTCCAATTCTGTCAATAAGCGTTGAAAATCCCATTCACTGATAGTACCTTTTTTTCTTCCTAGTGATAGCGCCATCAACGTAAGTATGGTAACTTGAGCTGTGAAGGCTTTGGTAGAAGCCACTCCAATTTCGGGACCGGCATGTGTGTAGGAACCTCCATGTGTGGCACGTGAAATAGATGATCCCACGACATTACAGATGCCTAAAACTGTTGCCCCTTTTGATTTTGCTAACTCTATAGCGGCAAGTGTATCAGCTGTCTCTCCGGACTGTGAAATCGCAATGACAACATCATTTTCTGTTAAAATAGGATTTCTGTACCTAAACTCACTGGCATATTCCACTTCAACATTAATTCTCGCCAAGTCTTCAATTAAGTATTCTCCCACAAGTCCTGCATGCCAAGAGGTACCGCAAGCTACAAAAATAAGGCGATTTGCCTGAATCATTTTCTGTTCGTATGCACGCACACCACCCAAAGAAACCCATCCATCTGTAGCATTCAATCTTCCCCTAAAGCAATCGTGGATTGACCGCGGTTGTTCGTGAATTTCCTTTAACATGAAATGCTCGTAACCACTTTTTTCCAATGCTTCTAACTCTAATTCTAATTTTTGGATATACGGTGTCTTTTGTTGATCCTTGATATTGAATAGTTTAAATCCTGATTCTAAGTCGATGACTGCAATTTCTTCGTCGTCGAGGTAAACAACATCTTTGGTGTATTCTACGATAGGTGTGGCATCGGAGGCTAAATAAAAATCACCTTCTGTGCCCATTCCAACAACAAGTGGACTACTTTTGCGAGCAGCAACTAAGCGATTCGGAAAATTCTTAGAAATTGCAACAATGGCATAAGCCCCCACTACGTGATTCAAGGCGATGCGCAGCGCTTCTCCAAACCAAACACCTTCCTTTTTAGAAATATGATCGACAAGATGCACCAATACTTCGGTGTCTGTTTCGCTCAGAAAGCTATATCCTTCGTTGATTAATTCTTTTTTCAGAATATCGTAGTTCTCAATAATTCCATTGTGAATTAACGCAATCGAACCATCCATTGAATAATGTGGATGTGCATTGACGTCATTTGGAAGTCCATGGGTCGCCCAACGTGTATGGCCTATTCCAGCATTACCTTTCACATCAAACTGAGCGGCATATTCTTCTAAGACTGAAACTTTACCAGCGCGCTTAAAAATATTAAGGTTTTCATCGTGCAACAAAGCCACTCCAGCACTGTCGTAACCGCGGTATTCTAATCGCTTTAGTCCTTTTAGTATAATAGGAAAAGCTTCTTTTTTTCCGATATAGGCAACAATTCCGCACATAATTTAAAATGTAGAATAGGTGATAATTAGTTTAGGTTTGTTCTTGTTGGAGGTATTTTTTCCATTAAATACGATACGCTCGGCTGAGTTAATGAAAAATCGAGGAGACAAGTATACTCCGGTATTTTCAATGTCACCGTTATGTACTGCCTGAATGTAATTTTTGAGGTCTATTTTGAAATGTTTCTTACTGTCAGAATACTCTCCTAAACTAGGCAATGCGGTGAGGTTTTCATCACTTGATTTTATCTTAGTAGAAACAGATAAAAAAGATCCGGGTTTAAAGCGATAACCCGTTTGAAATTGAATAGGCAAGGTTAATTCAGCACGATGGACGATAATATTTTCAGGTAAGTTTTCAATCTCGGGAACCTTTACTACTGCTCTATGCTTGAAGGCCTGTGCGTAAAATTCTGTCATACCTTTTGTAGAATCTGTGAGAACGGCTTGGATAGGGTAATTCGTATTTTGAATGTTAACGTGGTTGAAATCAGCACAACTTGAATTTATCAATAAATCGTAGGATTTACTCACGCCCCCTTGTGTGAAGTATATCGTAGCTTTTGAAGCGGGGTCGTTTAAATTGAAGTAAAAAATGGCACCTTGACCTACGGATTGATTTAGGTTTTGAGTTTTAACCTTAAGTCCTTTGAAAAAGTTTAAAAAATTCTCATTACTCGAAAAACTTGCACTACCACTTTCTGCCTCTGAAATTAAATACTTGGCAAAATTTGTATCTAAAGGAATCCGTAATTGTGAATCTACGGTATCTTCACCTATCACTGTTTTATCGTTCGGTCTTGGTATAATCGTTTGTTTTCCTGCAGGAATCAATGTAGTGCCTTTCGTGTTTTTATCACTAAAGTCATAATAGGTTGAGTCAAGGTAAATCGATTCATCCATTTCCAAAACTTGAAAGGTTTGTGCACTCAGGTCTCCATAGTATCCGGCGTATTCAAGCGCTAAGACAAACGAATCTACTTTTATTGAGCTGATATCTCCGAAATCCGGATTTAGAGTTGCCAATCTAAATTGGGTGTAAAAATAGGCTTCTAATTTTCCAAATTTAGGATCGATGTAACTTCCTAAAACGGCATTTGCAGGGTTATCTGTAATAGTTGAATCCTCTGCAATTGTATAGGTAATTAAATCTAAAGTATCAGTTGTACTGTTGAGGTATTCCTGTTCGTCAATAATGTCTTTTCCTGCAATACTTTCTTTTTTTCTGCACGAAACAAGAAATAAGAGGATGGTAAACAGGAATAAAAGACTATTTTTCATTGGCATATCATCAAAAAACTTATGCCAGCACATTTCCAGCAATCACGCTGTCAAAAAGACTACCAATTTCCGTTGCTTGATTTTCTTCAGCAACATATCCTTGTTTCAGGCAAATTGCGTCATTAAAAACAGTCTGTAAATCTGCGTCGAGTTGTTCGGATGCAATATTCACACCGTCACAAAATGCAACCATTGATTTGACAAGATTGATGTAATCTGTGGCAGTAAACTTTTCTGCAATTTCTTTCGGAAAACCATCGAAAATTAATTTCTCTGCAAATCGAGCGTCCCACGGTGTATCGAAACGTTCGTTGTACATGCTATACACAACCTTAGTATCCTTGAAATGTGGATCCTTATTGAACGAATGCTTGATGTATAATCCCATAATTCCAGTTAACCAACCGTGACAATGAATTACATCTGGTTGCCAACCTAGTTTTTTAACAGTCTCTAAAACGCCTCGACAGAAAAACATTGCTCTTTCGTCGTTATCAACGTGAAAGGCTCCGTTATCATCTACTAATGTCGATTTTCTTTTGAAATATTCGTCGTTATCGATAAAGTACACTTGCATTTTAGCTGCAGCAACAGAAGCCACCTTAATTAATAAAGGATGATCGTGATCGTCAATGCAAATATTTAATCCCGAAAGACGAATGACTTCATGAAGTTGATGCCTTCTTTCGTTTATAACACCAAATCTCGGGGTGAATACACGTATTTCCTTACCACTTTCTTGAATGACCTGAGGAAGTCTTCTAGCAGTATTTGAAAGTTCGTTTTTGGGAAGAAAAGGGAAAATTTCTTGCGTAATAAACAGGATTCGTTTCTTTTCCATCTGTGAAATTAGGCTACAAAGGTACGAAATATAAATGAACATTCATAAAAAGCTATAGCTTTGTCCTTTACATCTCACTGAATGACCTTATTATCGCTTAATGATTTAGTGCTCAAAATTGGAAAAATGAATTTCCAAGACCAATCGCTTGGGTTTGTTCCAACCATGGGAGCATTGCATGAAGGCCATCTTGCTATAATCGAGCGCGCTGCAAAAGAAAACGATATTGCTGTTGTGAGTATTTTTGTTAACCCAACGCAGTTCAATAATCCGGATGATTTAGTCAACTATCCGCGCACCTTAGAAGAGGACTTAAAACTTCTAAGTAATCTTTCTAATGTCTTTGTGTTTCAACCGGAAGTTTCAGAAGTATACGCCCATGATATTTTATTCGAGCCAATGCCCCTTGGTCACCTTGCTTCATTAATGGAGGGTAAGTATCGACCCGGACATTTTGACGGTGTCGTGCACGTGGTCCATAATTTATTTCGCTTGGTCCAACCAACTCGTGCCTATTTCGGTAAAAAAGATTACCAGCAGCTGGCAATAATCAGGATGCTTGTAAAGCATTATCAATTTCCAATTGAAATTGTTGCGTGTGAAACGTGGAGAAGTGAGGTGGGCTTGGCATTAAGCAGTCGTAATAAACGATTATCTCCGGAAGGGCTTGAAGAGGCATTAATAATTTGGAAAACACTTTCGTTTATCAAGGAAAGAAAAAATACATCTTCCATCCTCGATGTAAAAACTGATGCAATTTCATTTTTTTCTTCAGGTTCTTTATCCTTGGAGTATCTTGAGTTTATGAATGAAAACACACTCTTGCCCGCTGCATCTTGGGAGGAACCAGTGGTTTGTTTTATTGCTGCGTATTGTGAGGGAGTTAGACTAATTGATAACATTTTGGTGTAATCCGTTTATTTGCTTTATTTTTGCCGCGTAATTTTACTATGTACATACAAGTTTTAAAATCCAAAATACACCGAGTTCGCGTTACACAAGCGGATCTAAATTATATAGGTTCTATTACCGTTGACGAGTCTTTGATGGAGGCATCAAACATCATCGAAGGGGAAAAAGTTCAGATTGTAAACATTAACAACGGAGAACGATTTGAAACTTATGTCATTAAAGGGAAGAGAGACACAGGAACCATTTGCTTGAATGGCCCAGCGGCAAGGCGTGTTGCTGTTGGCGATGTGATAATTATCATTGGGTATGCTATGATGGACTTTGAAGAGGCGAAGAATTTCAAACCTTCGTTGGTTTTCCCAGACGAGGCAACGAATCTCTTGGTATGATTAGATACCTTAAGTGGTTTCTAAAAGTCGGATTGCCATTGGCATTCGGAATTTATCTTACCTGGTATTTCTTTGATCAAATGTCGGAAGCGGCTATGACTTCCTTTAAAAAAGCCTTGAGAGAAGCAGATTATTTGATTGTTTCGATTTCGTTGGTTCTTGGCGTAATATCGTATTGGTCGAGAGCAGAACGTTGGAAATACACCTTAGAACCCATGGGATTCAAATCTAACGCATGGAATCGTTACCATTCCTTAATGATTGGTTACATTGTAAATTTGACAATTCCAAGAGCAGGGGAAGCTTCTCGGGCACTAATGCTTCAACGATCTGATAATATCCCGTTCACCAAATCTTTTGGCACAATCATCACGGAGAGAATTGTGGATGTTTTCATTTTAGGAGTTATTACCTTACTAACTATTGCCGTCGCTCAAGACGATTTTTGGCAATTATACAAGGCCATGCTCGTTCAATTTGGGGTAGAAAAAAACGATTCATCGACAAATTATTTAATGCCAATTGGCATTGGAATCTTTGTGGTTTTGGTTGGAATTCTCTTGGTAATTAAATCTGTTCGACAAAAGATTTTCCAGTTTGCTAAATCATTGATTGAAGGCTTATTTTCAATATTTAAGTTGCAACATCCGTGGTATTACATTGCTCATTCACTCTTAATTTGGGGTTGTTATATCGTGATGTTTGCGCTCCCATATTTTGCCCTTGAGGAGACCAAAAACGTCCCGTTTGAAGGGATTATGGTTGCATTCATTGCAGGCTCTCTAGGAATATCTTTTACCAACGGAGGCATCGGAATGTATCCGCTATTGGTAGGTTTCGTAACAGCTTATTACCTTGGAAACGAAAACCCAGATCAATCTTTGGCTGTGGCTAATGCGCTCGGTATGCTTATTTGGGCCTCTCAAGCGGTAATTATGGTGGTCATGGGCTTAATTTCACTGTATTTTTTACCTAAAACATATTCCACAGATGATCGATAGGTTGACTTTTATTACAAATAAAATTGTTAGTATTGAGCAGGCTCAACTTCTGTGCGAAGGCTGGCGTATGAAAGGGGAGAAATTAGTATTCACAAACGGCTGTTTTGATATTTTACATCATGGCCATGTCTTTTACTTAGCGGAAGCAGCACAACTTGGAAATCGCTTAATTGTTGGACTTAACAGCGACGGTTCTGTTCGTGGTTTGAATAAATCTCCAGAAAGACCCATAAATACGCAGGATTCTCGTTCATTTGTGTTGGCTAGCCTTGGAATGGTTGATCTCGTGGTAATATTCGACGAACAAACTCCACGCGAACTCATTGAGAATTTAGTCCCTGATGTATTGGTAAAAGGTGGCGACTATGACGCAAGTCAAGAAGATGAAAATAATCCATCTTATATTGTTGGTTCCAAGATTGTCAAACAAAACGGGGGTAGTGTGAGAACTATTCCGTTAAAAGAGGGTTTTTCAACCACGAATATTATTTCAAAATTACGCGATTAACCTCCAATTTTAAAAGTCGTTACTTGCTTTTCTTCCTCTTCTTCCGCTGATTTCCAACTTTTCATGGTTTTTTTCAAAAGACCTTCTTTTTTCTCTTTTTGCTTATCCTCGGGTTTTGGATCTTGTTGGGTAGATTTTTGTCCAAATGTAATCTTTATTTCTTCTTTGGCGGCCTGCTTGGGCTCATACTTCTTAACGGTAGAATCCTTTTTAAACAAGCCGAATTCACTTTTTAACATGGCTTTTATTTCTTCTTTCTCTTCTTTTAAATTCTCCTTAACTTGCTCTTTATGAGCTCCTTTATCCCAAGAAAAATTAAGATTATCTAAATGCCCAGAAACATGTAAAAACAACCGAGCTCCATTTTCCTCATACTCTATTTCTCCAAACTCGGATTGTCGTTCCACATCTCTTAAATCTCGGGCGTTTAATTCAACTCTATAATCAATGATGTCATTAAAACCATGAACGCCTGTCAGCTCGACCTGCATAGCAGAAGAGTTAATGGTCATTTTTGGAATGATGATGTTTCCATTGCTAATCGAAATGGTATTTTCTAAATTCGGTATCGTAACATCCGCTAGCTTTCCGTCCAAATAGTCGATATTTCTTTTCCCTAAAACTAATTTGGAAGCATTCGTTTTCATGCTGCTAGTCATTTCTTTGAACATCGGAATATTGCGGAATCGCCCGTTTGTTATTGATAAGCGCATGGTGGCTTTGATTTCGTCGAAATTCACTTCCTCTTTTTCTGCGTCGAATGGTAAGTCAAAATTAATATTAAGCATTGCTTTTCCTTGAACTATGTGCTCACTCGTTAAATTGTCTTGATACAAATTATGCCATTCTCCAAAAAGTTTTTTCAACTCTACTTGATTGGTAGTAAGATTTCCTGAAAGTTGAAGTTGAGAAGGTGTTTTTTCAATAATATGAATATTTCCTTTCCAGCCAGCTTCTGCATTTTTAGCATAAAACTGAGGGACATTGATGTTCTTATCGTCAATCATTATGGTAGCCGTGAGTTGATTGAAGTGATGTTGATCGTAAATGACTTTTTGAGCGTTGACATTTACAACTCCTGAAATATCTTCTGGAAGTAAGAAAGAATTTGGTTCTGTTGCTACTTCGGAAGAAAAATATTCATCCAAGTTTAAGTTTTTGCAATTTAGGGTTAGCATGGGCTTTAATTGTTTTTTACCAGAAACATAGTCCACAAAATCTCTTACTTCACCAACTACTTGCATATCGCTGCTCCCGTAGTTGAGACGAGCATGTGTAAAGCGAAGATTATTTCCAGTCATGTAAATACCTGCTTGAATTTGCTTGTATGCATTTTTTTCTCCCTCGAGTTTAATCAGCGCATTCGATACATCAATTTTAGCAGAAAGAGAAGAAATTTTCATGTCATCTCGTTTGGATTCGTTTTGAACATCAAAAGTTCCATCGACTTCCAATTGCCCATTCATGCTTTCAATTCCCGCAGGTTGAAAAATGTCTTGCACCACACCTAGGTCTATTTTCCCTTTTGCTTTCCCTTCAATTTTTGGATTTGTAAAGCGCGTAACTTTTAAATCTCCAGAAAAAGGACCGCTTGCAGAGGCACACTGAAATTCTCGAATCGCTAATAATTCATTTCCTTCCTCTCCCGCGTTGCTGTAGTACCCATCGAGCGAGATATCCGATAAAGTCGTTTTCTTGTAGGGCTCGATTAAACGTCCATTTTTAACCCCGAACGAACATTGAATTTCTGTTTTATCCTCTTTTTTCGACCCCCCTTTTCCGGTAAGTACAAAATTGATTACACCTTCACCTTGCATTTTTTTAACTTCTCTCTCTTGATCTGATAGAAATTCATGAATCATGTCGGTCAGTAAAATTTGTTGAGATTCTACTTTGAAATTCAGACTGTCTTTGTCTAATGAAGCAGCAACCTGAAAAGGCAAATTTTCAACTTTAATTGTCGAAGGGGCCAATGTTATGGCTTCGAGCTCATTGTTGACTTTAAGCTTAACATCATAAGCTATGTCTTTATTTGAAAGCAAGGTGACTTCACCATTTCGTAATTTTTTTAAGTTAATTTCACCTTGTGTACTTAAGTCGAATTCTTTTTCAGAGAAATTTCCGGTAAAGTCTACTTTTTCCAAGGTAGTCTCGATATGCTGATGGGTTAAGTCGTTTTGATACGTTAAGTCAAACTGTTCAAACGCAATGGCGTTAAGTTTCAATAGAAAATCATCATCACTGTCATCTGAAGGTTTTAGAATGTCATAATTTGCTTCTCCTTTGTTGTTTACATGCAACTTCGCTTTTCCCGGAGAAATATGAACTGATTTTACTTCGTAATTTCCGTCAAAAAGATCAAACGGGCTGAACTTCAAATAAAGGTGATTTGTAAAAAGCAAGGTGTCGGTTGCCTTACTATTTGGAAGAGCACTTTGCAAATAGACCTCTTTCATGTCAACTTCTAAATTTGGAAAGGTTGACCAAAAGGTGAGTTCGACCTCTTTCGTTTGAATAGGTTGTTTCAATTTGCTATTAACTTCATCCAAAACCATCCCAACAATCTGATCTTTAAAGATGTATAAGCAGGATGTGAAGAGAATAGAAATACTCAAAACAATTGAGGCTGTCCATTTTAAAACTTTGATTATTTGTTTGTTGCGCATGCGAGTTGTTACGAAAAAAGAATCAAAATGTTTCATGTACAACTCTTTAGATTTCTTAATCCCATTGGGTTTTTGTAATTTCGCCTCTATGGCATCAAAAAAAGTCGACGCACTAAAATTGAAACAATGGCAAGATGATTTAACGTCTATGGAGCAACATATTGCCATGTCCGCGATACACCAAATTGAGGAGTCCGGTAATATGCAAGTATTTCCTTTGTTAATTGATGTGCTTCGAAAATCACCACTTAGTCAAGTAGAGCAAGCAATTTTGAAATTAATTGCGGATATTCAATCCGAAGAAAAAGTGGAAACACTCATGCAATTTATTCAAGATGAAAAATCTCCAATTTTACGATTACAACTCTTGACCTGTGTTTGGAATAGTAGGCAAGATTTTAGCCCATATTTAGCTGAAGTTGTGTCTCTTTCTACTGAAGGTGACTTCATGCAGGCGTTGGAATGTTTGACAATTCTGGAAAACATGTCTGGTCCTTTTGCAGAAAATCAATTGCTAGAAGCCCAGTTATACTTAAAGGAATATGTGGAGAATCTTTCCAAAGAGAATGATCAACGAAAAGCGCAAATAATCAGTGATATTGCATTGTTTGTAAAAGAGCAAAACGAGGGGATTGATGCAGATTTATTATTAGACTAAAGTTATGACACGATGATGCAATCGATGACAGGTTTTGGAAAGGCAAATGGCGTTTTTTCGAATAAGAAAGTTTCAGTAGAAATTAGAACATTAAATAGCAAGGGATTAGACCTCACGGTGAAGGCCCCTTCCGTTTATCGTGATCTTGAAAATGAAATTAGAAAATCGGTAACCGAAAATCTCGACAGAGGAAAAATTGACGTTGGAATTTACTTGGAGAGCCAATCTGATAGTAAGCAATTAAAAATCAACAGAGAATTAGCCGATTCGTATTATAATGAGTTAAAGTCGTTGAATACTAGTTGGGGAGAAAAAGAAATAGATTATTTGGCAATCGTAATGCGCATGCCAGAAGTAGTAAGTCAAAGTAACGAGGAAATTTCTGAGAAAGAAACAGACTTTATTTTGAATTTAGTGAGTGAGGCGATTACGCAAGTTGTTAATTTTAGATTGAAAGAGGGAGCAGCATTGCGTCAAGAATTTATCCATAGACTAACTGAAATCAAGTTAGGATTAACCGCAATAGAGCCGTTTGAGTCAACTAGAATTCAAACACTCAAAGAACGCATTTTCAAAAGCTTAGAGGAACTAAAAATCAGTGAAATTGACCACAATAGATTTGAACAAGAATTGATTTTTTATATCGAGAAATTGGACATTTCGGAGGAGAAAATGAGGTTAAATCACCACCTTGACTATTTTACAGAAACTATGCAAACGGCAAAATCAGGAAAAAAACTAGGCTTCATTACGCAAGAAATGGGAAGAGAAATAAATACGCTTGGAAGCAAGAGCAACCATCCTGAAATGCAAAAGATTGTGGTAGACATGAAGGATAATTTAGAAAAGATTAAAGAACAAGTGCTGAATACATTGTGATGAACGAGAGCTTGGAAGGAAAGTGCATCATCGTTTCTGCTCCTTCGGGTGCGGGAAAAACTACAATTGTCAAGGCGTTATTGCGCGATTTGCCCGCACTGTCATTTTCCATATCCGCATGCAGCAGAGAGCCAAGGTCAACTGAAGTTGACGGTAAAGATTATTACTTTGTGGGAGTTGAAGGCTTTAAAAAACTAATAGCCGAAGAAGCATTTATTGAATGGGAAGAAGTATATAAAAATAATTTTTACGGTACTCTAAAAGAAGAGATCAACAGAATTTGGTCCAATAAACAAGTAGTGGTCTTTGATGTAGATGTCATCGGGGGATTGCGATTAAAGGAGATTTTTTCCACTCAGGCCCTTTCAATCTTCATCCAACCACCGAGTATACAAGAACTAGAAAATAGATTGAGGTCGAGAAATACGGAATCTGAGGAAAAAATCAGCATGCGCGTGAATAAGGCGAAAATAGAATTATCAAAATCGTCAGAATTTGATGTTACCATTATTAATGAAGAGTTAACTCTTGCGATTTCTGAAGCTAAAGAACAGGTACTTAAATTTATTGAAAAATGAGGATAGGCTTGTACTTTGGCACATATAATCCTATTCACGTCGGACATCTCGTCATTGCCAATTACATGGTGGATTACACAGATTTGGACCAAGTGTGGTTGGTGGTGTCTCCACACAATCCCTTGAAAGATAAATCATCCTTGTTACCAGATTTTCATCGCTTGGCCTTAGTACGGGAAGCCATTTTCGATAATCCAAAATTAAAAGCGAGTGATGTTGAGTTTCACTTATCCAAACCAAGTTATACGGTTACTACCTTAACTTTTTTAAACGAAAAGTATCCTCAGCACGAATTTGCATTGATCATGGGAGAAGATAACCTTCGCACGTTTCATAAATGGTATAATTATGAAAAACTGTTGGCCAAGCATCATATCTATGTGTATCCTAGAGTGCTGACCATTCAAGAAGAGGCAGAAGTAAATTCTATTTCTACACAGCATCAACAGGAGTTGTACCAACATGACCACATCCATTTCTGTGATGACGCACCTGTCATGAAGGTTTCATCTAGTTTTATTCGTCAAGCCATAAAAGAAAAAAAAGACGTTCGGTATTTACTTACTGAACCCGTTCACCGCTATATCGACGAAATGAATTTTTACAAATAATTAAAATAGCTCGTTTCAAGGAGTAAATAGAAAATGATTGATACCTCAGATTTGCTATGAATGATATTCGTGCAATTAAATATGAACTTCTTTTTTGTATTCGTGTTTAGAAAGTAGATGAAGAGAATTCTTTTAATAGGTGCGGGTTGGCTTGGCAAGCAGATAACTGAAACGCTCATTAAAAATGGCTATGAAGTAGCAATTAGTTCTAGATCGAAAGAAAAGTTAAAGGCTTACGATGAAAATTGCATAAAAATTTGCGTTTCTTTTGATAAAGGTAAATGCATTTTTTCGGAAGATATAGCACAATATGAGCAGGTTATAATATGTTTGCCTCCTATTCCATACTACGCTGTTAGTATTCAAACCATAGCGAGTGAACTTTCCCCAGATACTAAAATTATCTTTACGAGTTCAACGGGAATTTATGAGGAATCTACTGAAATTATAGATGAAAATTCTAAGATTAAATATGACCATATACTCTGGCAGGTCGAAAAGATAATTCGTAATCGCAAATCATATTCTATCCTAAGATTAGGTGGATTGATCGGTCCGGGACGACATCCGGTGAAACATTTGCTAACTAAACCTTATTTGGACGGTGGAAAAAATGTCGTGAATTTAATCCATTCATTTGATATCTGTTCTGCTATGCTCCACGTTCTCAATGATACGAAACTTCAATCAACTTATAATCTTGTTTCTCCTCATCACCCATCAAGAGGAGATTATTACACAGAAGCAGCAAAAGAATTAGCTGAAAAAAAACTAGTGGTTGATTATATATTAAGCGAGAATAAGCAAGTGGATGGCTCAAAAATTGTGAAAGAATTGGGCTTCAATTATTCAACCAGGCTTGATGAGTGGCAAACTTTTTAACTAAATAAATAACATTTGGCGTAATTTTACGTCTTTACTTAAGATATGAGATTTTTACTGGCATTTGTACTTTTTTTAAGTGTGTTTGAGTATCGTGCTTCTCATATTATTGGTGGTGATATCTATTACGACTATTTAGGAAATAATCAATATAGGTTTTTTATTACGCTTTACAGAGATTGTAATTCAACAGGTGCAGAATATGATAATCCATTAAAATTAACGATTTACAATGCTGGTGGTGTGCTTATTCAAGATTTAAGTGTCCCATTTCCAGGTAGCGTTATACTTCCTCTTAACTTTAATAACCCATGTGCAACACCTCCAACAAATATTTGCGTAGAACGGGCAATTTATTCTACCGTAGTAACTTTACCACCAACTCCCGGAGGGTACACGGTGAGTTACCAACGCTGTTGTAGGGGACCCAATATAAGTAATTTGATAAATCCTGATGACGCAGGATTAACGTTAACAACCCACGTTCCTGGTTCAGAAACCGGTTTTACCAATAACAGCAGTCCCCGCTTCAATAATTATCCACCAATTTTATTATGTAACAACGAAGAAAAAGTCATTGATCATTCAGCCACAGATCCAGATGGCGATTCATTGGTTTACGGATTAATCACCCCATTTACAGGTGCTTCATCGGCAAATCCTGCACCAAACCAAGCCTTACCACCTCCTTATTTTCCAGTTCAATGGATAGGGCCATTCAGTGCACAATCCCCACTCGGTCCGGGCTCAGTAACAACGATTAATCCACAAACTGGAATTCTTACAGTTAATCCCAATATGATTGGATTGTTCGTGGTTGGAGTTGTGGTTAAAGAATACAGAAATGGAGAATTGGTAGGACAGACCATTCGCGATTTTGTATTTCGGGTATTTAATTGCAACATTACCTTACAAGCTATTCTGCCACAACAGGAAGATTTAGCAACGTTTATTTCTTATTGTCAAGGATTAACCGTTCAATTTGAGAATAACTCATACGGAGGTTCTTCGTATTCATGGGATTTTGGAGTTCAAGGAACTAATAGCGATGTTAGTACTGCATTTGCGCCGGTTTTTACCTTTCCTCAACCTGGAACATATGAAGCTCGACTTATTGTTAATCAAGGACAACCTTGTACGGACACAGCATTTATGACTGTTACGATCAATAATCCTTTGAGTATTTCATGGACAAGTCAAGATTCACTTTGTATTCTTAATAATTCGTTTGACTTTGTCGGAAATATGTCGAATCCATCTGCAAATTTTTCTTGGGTCTTTGATGCTGACGCACAAGTTGGCGGTTTATCCTCATTGTTTATAAATGATGTAAACTTCACACAACCAGGATTCCATACAATTACAATTAATGGAGACGATGGAGACTGTCAAACGAGCTTTACGGATTCAATTTTTATTTTTGATCTGCCTATTAGTAATTTCAACGTTCCTGTAAATGAGCAATGTTTAGGGTTGACGATACCGTTTGAGAATACTTCTCAAAATGCCATCTCTTATCTGTGGGATTTCGGAGAAAATAACACCCCAACTGACCAATCAGCAGAATTTGAACCTATACATTTTTACAATAATCCTGGAAATTTCATGGCACAATTGATTGCCAGCTCAGCGCCTGGATGCTCGGATACAAGCGAGGTACAAATTACAGTATTGGAGCCTTTAATTATGTCAATTACACATGATGATTCTCTATGTATTACAGATGGTCTATTTGACTTTTTATCAACGGTTAGTGGTCCTCCGAATTACTCCTTGGAATGGTTATTTGGCGCTGATGCCAACCCTAGTTCGGCCACAACTCCAGATGTTGATAACGTTCAATACAGCGATTTTGGTTTACAGCCCGTTATGCTAATAGGGCGATATGATGTCTGCGCAGATACCGTATTTTCAGTTGTGCGTGTATTCGGTGAACCGTCTATAAATTTTGTTTATGTGAATTCTTTGCAATGTGCACCCTCAACAGCAGTATTTGTTAATCAGAGTTTTAGTGATGGACCTGCAAGCTTTTCCTGGGAATTTGGAGATGGAGGATCGGCTCAAACATTTAGCCCTAGTCACGTGTACACAGATGTTGGGAGTTATAGTGTGGGACTCACGATGATTACGTCAACAGGTTGCATAGATACGTTATACATGTTACAACAAGACTTAGTTGTTGTTCATCCAAGACCTGTGGCAGGTTTTAGCGTTTCCCCTCAGTTAACGGATATTTGTAACGCGGAAGTTTCGTTTATCGATCAATCACAGGATGGTAACCAATACCTTTATTTATTCGACAATGGATTTGGATCAACACAGGCCAATTTCATTCACACGTATACAAATGCGGGATCTGATTATCCGCTTCAGATTGTTACCAATCAATTTGGATGTTCAGATTCAGCAAGAAATACTGTGATGATTGAACCTTTTGCGATTTATGTGCCAAATACCTTTATTCCCGATGCTAACAAGTTGAATGATATCTTTATTCCACGCACTGATTTCGAAACCAATGGGTGGGAGTTTACAATTTACAATAAGTGGGGCGAGCGAATTTTTTATAGCGAGGAAATAAATTATGGTTGGAACGGGACCTATCTAGGTAAAGATTGTCAAGAAGGGACTTATACCTGGACTCTCAAATATAAGGGCTGTGATTCTCCTGTTGCTTGGAGATTAATTCATGGTTTTGTCAATCTTTTGAGGTGATCTAATTCTTTTTCCTGAGAATGAAATTTTGCCCTAAGTAAACTTTCCGGACTTGTTCATCCGCCGCTAAATCTTCTGCCGTTCCTGATTTTAATATACTTCCCTCGAAAAGCAGGTATGCACGATCAGTAATAGACAATGTTTCTTGTACATTGTGATCTGTAATTAGAATCCCAATATTTCTCTTCTTTAGCTCCCAAACAATACTTTGAATATCCTCGACGGCAATTGGGTCTACTCCCGCAAAAGGTTCGTCAAGCAGAACAAACTTTGGATCTGTTGCCAGCGCTCTAGCGATTTCTGTTCTTCTTTTTTCGCCACCAGAGAGTCTGTTACCTAAATTTTTTCTTACATGTTGTAGGCTAAATTCGTTGAGTAACTGCTCCAATTTTTGCTCGCGAGAAGGTCTGTCAAGGTTTGTCATCTCTAAAATAGCCATGATGTTATCTTCCACGCTGAGTTTACGAAAAACAGAAATTTCTTGAGGCAAATATCCAATTCCCATTTGCGCTCTTTTGTACATGGGGAGTTTAGTAATCTCAGTATCATCAAGAAAAACTTTTCCCTTGTCTGGACGAACGAGACCAACAATCATATAAAACGAGGTCGTTTTTCCTGCACCATTTGGTCCAAGAAGGCCAACAATTTCACCTTGATTTACCTCGAATGACACATTGCGAACCACAGTGCGACCTTTATATGTTTTTTCAATATGTTGGGTATGGAGCTTCACAAAACGAAGGTATTAAAAATAGAGGTCGAAGCGAAATAATATTCCTAATGGACTCACATCTGGAATTTGGTGGGTCGCGCGATAGACAAAATCAACACGTAAAAATTTGGCTATATTTTCAATACCCATAGATGTTTCTACATAAGGTATATTTCCAAATCTATTTACAAAATCAGGAATTATCATTTCCTCCTGGTGACGATCGCTTATGTCTCCATAAACAGCTCTTATGTTAGTAACAAGTCTTAGTTTCAACTTTTTAATTCCGGGTAATCGGTCAAACAATAAGCCTTCCCAATGATTTTCAGAGAAAGCCATAACATAACGATCAGAAATAAACTCCAAAAAGTTCATTTTGTTGAAGGCAGTTGTAAGTAACCAAAGCGATTGATTCCCTTCGTGAACTTTAAGAAATGGATATGCGGTATTCCCAAAAATATAACCCGCAGTCATTCCATATCGCATCCTACCTAATGCTCCGACTTGTGTGTTGTGCTCAAGTTGAAACTCTAGTTTTTGGTAGTTGTATTGACTTCCCATAATTCCTTTAACACCAATAATAGCTTGAAGGGATAAAATAGGATAAACGGAACGCATACTAGTTCTGTCAAAGGAACCTGAAATAAATTCTTCATCCTTTGTCCACCGATACCTGAATAAAAATTCAGTTGTTTTAATTCGATCTATGCTAAGAGTATCCAACGAATTTAATGGGTTTACTTTTCGATAATTAGCTAAGCCCAACGGTGAATATTCTTTCCACTCTGCGCCCGCGAAGACAATAATATCTTTTTTAATATCCTTTTCGAGGTTGGTACCAATTTTTGTAACAAAAGTCAATTTGTCTAGAGCACGCGTGTTAAGTGCTGTACCAAAGGTCGAACCTACAGTCGCTGCCGTTGGTGATTGCCCAATTTGTTCGATATCATAATTGTAATAAGTGCTCCATATTCCTCTTTTCTTCGGGCTTATGTTGTACCTTACCAGACCCCCATATTTAAACCGCTCATCTCCAAAACCAAAGGCAATTCTACCTCCAAGTTCAACCCTTCTTGAAAAGTCGTTTGATGTTCTAAGAGCCAATGCAGTTCTGAATTTTTCTACTCTGTTATAACTAAAAATGAAATAGGCACTTCCTAATTCTAATTTCCCAAGCGGCCAATAACCCGTTGTTGTGAAATAAGTAAAATTCTTAACAGTTTTGAAGAAAGGCGTCTTCTCTAATGAATCAATCATATTACTGATCTTCACTTCTTGAACGTTTAGAGGAGTATGTCTTATGGAATCCCAAAAGCTTTTGTTTCGGTTCTTAGCGCCTTCTTCAATTTGAATGGAGGAGTTGGTGTTGTAAAATTCAGGCTCTCGCTTTGTATTTATTTTAAAATTTCTTCGACTCCCATACTTTCTACCATAAAGTCCGTAAATTTTAGATTCTTTCATGAGTTTAAATTCTGCTATTATCTTTTCCTCTGTTAGCATCCAAACTTCTTTTTCTACTTGATCAAATTCTTGCTCGAAATAAAAGTCTTGAATGTAGTTGAGGTTTGCGTTATCAGAAATATTGGCCTTAATACTTTTTACAGCATAGGTGGTGTCGTTGATCCACATTTCACCAATAAAGGTGAGGTCTCCTTTTCTTTTGGGAAGAAATCTCAATTTATAACACCAATCATTACCGATAAATGTTGAGTCTTCTAAATAAAATTTATAGAAATTTCGGGCATATGGAGAGAGTGGAGAGATAAATGATTTATTGAACATGTCATAAACATTATCATACACATTTAGGTCAAGGTACATATCACCAAAAAACTGATTTACTTGTAAGTTTTCAATCCCTGTAATTTGCGTTCCTTTTATGACTTCTCTTTTTTTCTTTGGATTGTTTTTAAAATAAAAATCGGAAACAGTCTCGCTTAATACCAC
>Ga0214923_10001318_pt1 | contig 35455 bp, 37 predicted proteins | sample LL1510_MetaG_FD_177993 | JGI IMG/M metagenome (GOLD analysis project Ga0214923, IMG submission 177993) | Freshwater microbial communities from Lake Lanier, Atlanta, Georgia, United States - LL-1510 | ecosystem: Environmental > Aquatic > Freshwater > Lake | place: USA: Georgia | collected...
CGAAACCCTTGCGTCTCGGTGTGGGGGACTCAAACTGGTTTTGGATATTCATCACCACCGCTTCTGCCAGCGGGAAACCCTTGAGACTGCTGCCAATATGGCATTCAGTACTTGGGACGGGTTCTGTGAAATTCCTAAAGTGCACTACTCGGAATCTGCGGACGGCAAGCGTCCCCAAGCACACTCGGACTACATAAAGGGAGAGATACCGCTTCTTGACACCGTGCGTGAATACGATGTCATGCTTGAAGCCAAAGCAAAGGATTTGGCTCTTCTTGAATACCGTGAAAGGGTTCTCGCGTGATTGCTGCTGTAATTATGACTGCTGTTTTGAGTGTTCCGCCTACTGTTCCCACCGACCGCCTGTTGGATGCCATGTACACCGTGGAGTCCTCGCGTGGCAAGGTGCTGGTTGGTGACGGGGGCAAGGCAATTGGCCCGTATCAGATTTGGTACAAGTATTGGCGGGACGCTGTGGAGTACGATCCGTCTATTGGTGGCGTGTACCGTGACTGTATGCGTAAGGACTACGCAGAGCGGATTGTGTGGGCGTATTGGTGTCGCTACGCTCCGCAGGGTGCAACGGTGCAAGACTTGGCTCGTATCCACAACGGTGGCCCTAGTGGACACAAGAACGCAAAGACTCTAAAGTATTGGGATAGAATCAAACAAGCACTAAAGTGACCATGTAATGGAAGCAGAAACAGAAAACCCGTGCCTACGGGAATACAACAAAGACCACTGTTGGCAGTACGATATTCGTCTCCGTAACCGCGAAGACGATCTACAAGCCGCAGGGCTAACCGAAGCAGCCGCACAGGCACTTCGGGTTTCTGATTTTATATTCCGACCCCTAAACACTCCTGAAGACCGTGCAGAAGCGGTAGCGTTCATCAAGCGGCACGAGTGGTTGGGCAACCTGTCACAATACACTACCCATTGGTTTGGTGCGTACTACCACGATCCCCATCAGGGGTTGGTAGGCAAGGACATTATGGCAGGGGTGATCCTGATGAACATGCCCAACGCATTTTCCAAACTGCTTGGCGAAGACACCAAAACCATTGAGCGGTTGGTGAGTCGTGGTGCGTGTGTGTCGTGGAGTCCCAAGAATCTTGCAAGTTCATTCCTTATGTGGTGCTGCGGGTGGATGGTAAAGCACACACCGTACCGCTTGTTTACTGCGTACTCTGATCCCACCGCAAAAGAGTTGGGAACCATTTACCAAGCGTGTAACTGGTACTACTTGGGGCAAGAGTCGGGAACCACCACACGGTACATAAACCCATACACAGGCAAGGTTGTAAGCGACCGATTTTTTCGTGTGCGTAGTGCGTACAAGAAATACGCCAAAGAGTTGGGCATCAAATGGGAGCGGGATTGGAACAACGATCAGCGTATGTTGTGGGAGAATGTGCCTGCGGAAGTGGAAGCACAACTCCGTGCCCACAGCAAGAAAAAGCAGAGCGAATCCCAAAAGATCCATATGCCCAGCAAGCACAAATACGCTTTTGTGTTGGGTGCAACCAAAGCCGAAACTAAAAAGTTGAGACGGGAGTTTACTACTCGCAATCCGCCCAAGCCGTATCCAAAAGAAAGGGGGAAGTGATATGTTTGATAAGAAAAAATGGCGAGAGGATAACAAAGAAAAACTAAAAGCCCAAAAAGCGGAATACTATCAAGCAAACAGAGATAAAATTTTGGCTAGAGTAAAGAAGTGGTCAAAAAAGAACAGAGAGCAGAAGTTAGAGTATCAAAAGGCTTGGTATCGGGCTAACAAGGAAAAACAAGCAAAAGAAAGAAAAGAGAGATACGAAGCCAACAAGACTGATATTTTGGCTAAACAAAAAAAATACTACGAGAAGAACAAAAAGAGAATATCAAAACGGAAAAGAGAATATTGTCGTAAAAACAAGTCTTTGATTTCCATAAAAGCAAAAGCATACAGACAAGCCAACAAAGAAAAACTAAAAGCCCAAAAAGCGGAATACTATCTGAAAAATAGAGAAACTCTGCTACAAAAAGGCAAAATAATCCTAAAGAAGTGGAAAGAAAAAAATAGAGAGTGGGTAAAGATCAGGGATAAAAAATATCGCTTGGCTAACATAGAAAGAATACGAGAAAAAAACAAAGAGTATAAGAAAAATAATCCAGAAAAAATTATAATGAAAGGCAGAAAGCGTCGTGCCGTTCAAAAAATGGCATCGGTTGTTCTTACCGATAAAGAAAACCAAATGATGGAACAGTTGGAACTCACTCGTGTAGCCCTTCAAAAAGAAACAGGAAAAAAGTATCATCTTGACCATGTTTTGCCGTTGGCTCATGGTGGTATTCACCATCCCTGTAACATTAGAATATTGGAAAGCATTGAAAATATTTCAAAAGCCGCCTCTATTCTCCCTGAATCTGTTGCACTTGCACCAGAGCACTTCCGACTGTATAGTGAGCGAATCAGCCTCAAGCGGGCACACCAATTTGTTCGGCAACTAGCCAATGGGCTTGGAATTACAACAAAAGAACTGAAAACTCTTATGGAAAATAAGACACAAAAAACTAAAACCAAACCCACACTAGAGGATTTCATGGCATGAACACACACCGCATCATTCTTGGCGACTGCATCACAGGCATGAAGACTCTGCCTGACGGCTGCGTTCAAACCATTATTACTTCACCCCCGTATTACGGGCTTCGTGACTACGACGGTGGTGATGCAGAGATTGGTGGCGAAGAAACCCCTGACCAGTATGTGCAGAAAATGGTGGAGGTGTTCCGCGAGGCTCGTCGCATTCTGCGTGATGACGGTACTCTATGGCTAAACTTGGGCGACTCGTATGCCACCACAAGTGGAGGCATGGAGCAGTTGCGTAAGATGGGTGGAGCCACCCCTGCATACGGCAAGATCAAGTACGCTGAAGGCTACAAGGGTGCTAGCCAAAAGGGCAAGGCAGGAGCAAGGCGTAGTGGACTCAAGCACAAGGACTTGATTGGTATTCCGTGGCGAGTGGCTCTTGCTTTACAGGCTGACGGTTGGTATCTGCGTCAAGACATTATTTGGAACAAGCCCAACCCCATGCCCGAGAGTGTGACTGACCGCTGCACCAAGTCGCATGAGTACATTTTCATGTTGACCAAGAAACCCAAGTACTACTACGACCACGAGGCTATCAAGGAACCGCTTGCAGAAGCATCAATCGGACGAGCACAAAGAAAGCAAAAACTGATTGATCGTGAAGGCGTTGGAACTCTTGGAAAGCAGATTCAAAATGGGGTTGATGCCACACACGGTTACGCTGGTCTTGCTATGGGTAGAAACGGAAAAACAGGATATTCAGAAGACGGCAAGCGGAACAAGCGTTCGGTGTGGACGGTGACTACCAAGGCGTACAAGGGTGCACACTTTGCCACTTACCCAAAGGACTTGATCCTGCCGTGTGTGTTGGCAGGATGCCCTGTGGGTGGCACGGTGTTTGATCCGTTCACAGGCAGCGGCACAACTGCTGTGGTGGCATTGACCAACGGACGGCACTATATCGGCACAGAACTAAATCCTGAATATGTGAAACTGGCAGAAGCACGAATTGCTGAAGAAGTGCCTAATACTTTAGAAGGAGCGTTACAATGAAAAAGAAACTCAAGCCAATCGGAAAATGGGTACTAGTCGCAACCAAACTGGGTGGACAAAAAACCACAGAAGCAGGAATCATTTATACCGAAAAGGTTACTTGTAAAATGGTTTGGGGTGAAGTTGTGGATATTGGTCCCGATCTGACCGAAGACATTAAAATAGGCGACAAGGTGATGTGGGACTTGACAAAGAACCTTGGTCGCGGGTATGATGGCAAGGACTTGGTGCATCAGGACTGGATCGCAATGGTGGAACGATAATGGACTTCTATACAAGCGTTGATCTTCGTGGCAAGAATGTGCTGTATCGCGGATGGCGAAACGGATGTCGTGTACACGAAGCAGTTCCGTTCTGCCCAACGCTGTATATCAAGTCCAAGCAGCCCACAGGGCTAACAACCATCTACGGCAACCCTGTGGAAGCCATAGACTTTGAAAGCGTCCACGAGGCTCGTGAGTTCCTTGAGAAGTACAAGGATGTCAGTAACTTTGAGGTGTACGGCAACACAGGTTTCGTATATCAGTACTTGTATAAAGAGTTTCCACACGAAGTGGAGTACGATTTCTCCCGTCTGCGTGTAGCCTTCTTGGATATTGAGACTTCGTGTGACGGCGGATTCCCGTCTGTGGATTCGCCCACCGAACGAATCATTGCCATCACGCTGACTGTGGGTAAGAACACCTATGTGCTTGGGCTTGGAGACTTCTCTCTTGAAGGCGTGGAAGCAGAGTGCTTTGCAGATGAAGAGTCCCTGCTGCGACGATTCGTGGAGATTTGGAAGCACGAAGACCCTGACATTGTGACAGGATGGAACATCCGATTCTTTGATATTCCGTACTTGGTGGCTCGCATGAATTGGATTGCCGAAGAATGGGGCAATGCCCTGTCACCGTGGGGGCGGTTGCGTGAAATGGTTGTGAACCGAATGGGACGCGACCAAAAGGTGTTTACTATTGCAGGCATTTCCACTCTTGACTATTTGGAACTGTACATGAAGTTCACCTATGTCAAGCAGGAGTCGTACTCCCTGAACCATGTGTGTTCGGTTGAATTAGGTGAGGAAAAGGTTTCGTATAACGAGTACGATACCCTCCAAGAGTTCTACACACAGAACTTTCAAAAGTTCATGGAGTACAACTACAAGGATGTGGAACTGGTTGCCAAACTGGAAGAGAAACTAAAACTGCTTGATCTTGCTGTAGCCCTTGCGTATTCTGCTCGTGTAAACTTTGAGGATGTGTTCTCCCAAGTCCGTACATGGGATGCAATTATTCACCACCACTTGATGAGCAAGGGCATGGTGGTTCCGCAGAAGCGTGAAGCAGAAAAGAAGGAACAGTACGCGGGTGCGTATGTTAAAGACCCCCTTGTGGGAATGCACGATTGGGTGGTGAGTTTTGACTTGAACTCTCTGTATCCCCACCTTATCATGCAGTACAATATTTCACCTGAAACCAAAGACACCAATCCCATATGGAAGCGAAATCTCATTTCGCCTGATTCCATCTTGAGCAGGAATCGTGGTGAAGTGGTAAAAACATTTATTGATCCTGCTGAATACTTGAACGATGCCAAGACGCACAATTTGTCGGTTGCAGCAAACGGCGTAGCGTTCCGCAAGGATCGTCACGGCTTCCTGCCTGAACTCATGGAAATCATGTACGAGGAACGCAAGCGGTACAAGGGACTCATGTTGGGCAAGCAGAAGGAATTGGAAGCACTTCCGCCTGATGCTCCCGCAAGCAAGCGTAAAGCCATTGAGTACGAGATTTCCAAATACAAGAACTTTCAGATGGTGCGAAAGATTCAGTTGAACTCCGCATACGGAGCAATCGGAAACGAGTACTTCCGTTTCTTTGATGTGGCACTTGCAGAGGCTATCACCCTGTCTGGGCAGTTGAGCATTCAATGGATTGGCGAAGCACTTAATCGGCATCTAAACAAACTGTTCAAGACCACAGGCGAAGACTATGTTATTGCCAGCGATACTGATTCCGTGTATCTGAAACTTGGTCAAGCGGTGCGGCAAGGCTTCAAGACCACGCCTGAACCCGAAAAGGTTGTGCCGTTCTTGGACAAGTTCTGTGAGCGTGTGCTGCAACCGTTCATTGACAAGGAGTTTGCCGAGTTGGCTAGCGTGACCAATGCGTATGCCAACAAGATGTTCATGGGGCGAGAAGTAATTGCACAGAAGGGCGTGTGGACTGCCAAGAAGCGGTACATGCTGTCGGTGTGGAACAGCGAAGGTGTGCAGTACAAGACTCCCAAGTTCAAGATCATGGGCATTGAAACCACACGGTCTAGCACTCCTGCGTATGTGCGAAAGGCGTTGAAGAAAGCAGTTGAGATGGTGCTCCTAAAGGACGAGTCTACTCTACAGCAATTTGTGAAAACTACTCGTGAAGAATTCAAGGGGTTGCCGCCTGAAGCAATGGCATTTCCCCGTTCAGTAAATGGAATGGGTGAATACAAGGACGCAAAAACCGTATATCGTAAATCCACACCCATTGCGGTCAAGGCAGCACTACTACACAATCAGTTGGTGCACGCAAAGGGCTTGGGCAAGAAGTACAAGAGTATTGGTGAAGGCGAAAAGATTAAATTCATCTATTTACGAACACCCAATCCTATCCATGAGCATGTGATTGGTTTCACATCCACTCTGCCTCCTGAATTTGAATTACAGAAGTATGTTGATTGGGAAATGCAGTTTGAAAAATCATTCTTGGAACCACTCCGCAGTATTACAAATTCGGTGGGGTGGAAAACAGAACAAGAGAATACTTTAGAATCACTTTTCGTGTAATGACGGCATAGATACAGTAACCCCTTACAATGGAGATTTACAAATGGCAACACTAATTTTGAAGATGCGTAGTGGCGAAGAGATTATCTCAAAGGTGACTGAAAAGTTTACTGGTGAGAATGTAACTGGATATCATCTAAAGAATCCGTGCATGTTGATTCCTGTTCCCGGTCGCAACGGTCAGGGTGCAAGCCTTGCCATCGTGCCGTGGATGGCTTCAGTCAAGCAGGATCAGGGCTTTGAGATTCCAAAAGACGCTGTTCTATTTACTGCTGAACCCGCTGACGATCTAGCAAATGAATTTAATAGTGCGTTTGGTTCGGGACTTGTTGTGCCTAGCAAGGAGATGGCGGTTCCCTCGCTCAAGTTGACTACTTGAGATGGCACTAACTGAATTAAATAAGCAGTACATTTGCAACCTCCTTCGTGAGAGGAAGGAGTGGTTGCAAACTGAAGTAAGAAGATTGATGCTTGACAAAGGCTCATCTTCGGTTATGATTGAGGCGTACATCCGTGAGATGGAAACCATTGACACACAACGAAAGGCATTAGGCAAATGAATCTAAAGGACATTCTGAAGGCATCAGGCAACAAGTACGGCAAGATTGCTATTGAAGGGCTGGACGGCAGCGACACCCAATCGTACATTTCCACTGGCTCGTATTCGTTCAACGCTCTGGTGAGTGGTTCCCTGTACGGTGGTCTGCCTGACAACAAGATTGTAGCCCTCGCAGGCGAGCAAGCCACGGGTAAGACCTACTTTGCCCTGAATGTGGTTCGTGAGTTCCTGAACGCTGGCGAGAACAGCATGGTGCTGTACTTTGATTCTGAGCAGGCAATCACTAGCGAAATGCTAGACTCTCGTGGCATTGATCGGCAGCGGGTTGCGGTTCTGCCTGTGGCTACCGTTGAAGAGTTCCGCCACCAGTGCATTTCAGCCATTGACAAGTATCTGGAAACCGATGAAGCCAAGCGTCCACGCATGATGATCGTGCTTGACTCGCTTGGAATGTTGAGCACCGAAAAGGAAATGAACGACACCGCAGAAGGCAAGAACACCCGTGACATGACCCGTGCACAGGTGGTCAAGGCTGCGTTTCGTGTGCTTACCATCAAGTTGGGACACGCTCGTATTCCCATGATTATGACCAACCACACTTACGATGTGGTGGGTGCGTATGTGCCAACCAAGGAAATGGGTGGCGGTGCAGGACTAAAGTACGCTGCGTCCACCATCATCTACCTGTCCAAGAAGAAGGACAAGGTGGACAATGAAGTGGTTGGCAATATCATCCATTGCAAGACCTACAAGAGTCGCAAGACCAAGGAAAACAAGATGGTGGATGTGCAGTTGAACTTTGATACGGGGCTGAATCCGTATTACGGGCTGCTAGACATTGCCATCAAGTACGATATTTTCAAGAAGGTGTCCACCAAGGTTGATGTGGGTGGTGGCAAGACTGCGTTTGAATCGCAGATCATCAAGAATCCTGAAAAGTATTTTACCAAGGAAGTCATGGACAAGTTGGAGGTTGCAGTTGCCAAGGAGTTCTGCTACGGCAAGGACGAACCACAGCCTGTGAGCGAAACCGATACGGAGGAATAAATGAGTACGATTGAACAAACAGTTATTGCAGGACTCCTAAACAACGACGAGTTCTGCAAGAAGGCTGTTCCATTCCTTCAGGAAGAGTACTTTGCTAATCGCCCTGATCGTGCGGTGTTTCGTGAGATCAAGGGATTCATTGAGAAGTATAAGGGGGTTCCCTCCAAGGAAGCCCTCCTTATCTCTTTGGAAGGCGACAAGGCTCTTACCGAAGACGAGATCAAGCGGTGCAGGGAAACCGTGGACGCGGTGTGTCGGGGTGAAAAGCAAGACACCCAATGGCTGCTAGACACCACAGAAAAGTTCTGCAAGGACAAAGCCATCTACAATGCCATTCTTGAATCCATTCATATTATTGACGGCAAGGACAAGGTGCGTACACCCAATGCTCTGCCTGATATTTTGAGCAAGGCACTGGCGGTTTCGTTTGACACAAATATTGGTCACGATTACCTTGAAAACTACGAATCCCGTTACGAGGTGCTGCACCGCGAAGAAGACAAGATTCCGTTTGACTTGGAAATGTTTAACCTGATTACCAAGGGAGGTGTGGCTCCCAAGACTTTTAATGTGATTATGGCAGGCACAGGCGTTGGCAAGTCCTTGTTCATGTGTCACCACGCAGCGTGTTGTCTCATGCAGAACAAGAATGTGCTGTACATCACGCTGGAAATGGCAGAAGAGCGTATTGCAGAACGCATTGACGCAAATATTATGGACATCACGATGGATGAACTCCACGATCTACCTCTTGACATGTACGAGAAGCGGTTGCAAGCGTCCACACGGGGCGTGAGTGGCAAACTTATTATCAAGGAGTATCCCACTTCGGTGGCTAATGCCAACCACTTCCGTGTGCTGATGGATGAACTCAAACTCAAGAAGGGATTCACTCCTGATATTGTGTTTATTGATTACATCAACATCTGCTCGTCTGCTCGTCTCAAGAGCGGTGGCAGTAATGTGAATTCGTATAGTTATATCAAGGCTATTGCAGAAGAGTTGCGTGGGCTTGCAATGGAACGAAATGTGCCCCTATTCACAGCCACACAGGTGAATCGTTCAGGATATTCGTCAACTGATGTGGAACTCACCGATACTTCAGAGTCATTTGGTCTGCCCCATACCGCAGACTTCATGGCAGCACTCATTACAACTGAAGAATTGGAAAAGGCAGGGCAGATCATGGTGAAGCAGTTAAAGAACCGCTACAACACCAAGGCTGCAAACAAGAAGTTTATTGTGGGCTTGAACTACGCCAAGATGAAGTTCTACGATGTCAAGAAGGAAGAGTTTGAGGAATTAAGCGAAGCGGCTACAACCAAAGAGGAAGGGTTTGGTAGTGGTTACGGCAAGAAAGATTTTGCCAAGAAGTTTGGTAGCAAAGACGCAAGTGACTGGAATTTCTAAATGAGTATTTTGACGGACAAGAAATACATTAACTTGGTGTCTTCACAACTTCAGAAGTTTAAGTGGAAGGGGTCTGATCTTGCAAACTGTCGCTGCCCTCTTTGCGGAGACTCACAAAAGAACAAGAACAAGGCTCGTGGGTTTTTCTTTCCCAAGAAGAACGACTTTTACTACAAGTGCCACAACTGTGGAATTGGTCACACCGTATACAAGTTCTTGGAGATCATAGCCCCTGCTCTTTGCCGCGAATACGCACTAGAGCGGTGGCGTAACGGTGAGAACGGGCACAGCAACTACCCCAAGCCTGATGAAACCGCAATCATTAAGCCCAAAATAAATATTACACTTCCGCGTATTTCTGACCTGCCACCCGATCACGCTGCTCGCAAATATTGTGAAGGGCGACGCATTCCGTGTCTTGAACGGTTCTATTTTTGCGAAGGGTTTGGCAATTGGGTGCGTGGCATTGACCCTACATACACAACCGTGCCCAATGACGAGCGTATCGTTATTCCGTTCCTGAACAAGAGCGGAGAACTACTGGGAGTGCAAGGACGGGCTATTGGAGGCTCCAAGAACGCCATACGGTACATTACTGTGAAGTTCGTCAAGGACGGCAGAATGTTTTTCGGAGGCGATACAGTTGATTACTCACGACGAGTTTACGCAACAGAAGGCCCGATTGATTCTGTATTTTTGGATAATGGCATTGCTTTCGCTGGCAGCGAATTGGGAGATGTGGTCAAGCGTTTCAATAATATTGTTGTTGTTTTGGACAACGAGCCACGCAACCGAGAAATTGTTGAAGCCACGCGGCAAGCCATTGAAGACGGGCACACGGTATGCGTCTGGGATTCTGGAGTACTAGAAAAAGATATAAACGATATGGTGCTTTCAGGCAAGTCCACAAAACAACTGCAAGCCGACATTGATAGATACTCGTGTAGCGGTATGGAAGCACGGCTCAAGTGGAGCAAATGGAAAAGGATCTAATATGGAACCAAAAGAAGAAGGTGGCGGGGAAAGTTTCAACCATCCAGTGATTGCATACGCTTTTGCAATTCTTGAGTATGTCAAGAACACCAATCCTGAACTGTATAAGCGAGCGGTGGAGTACGCTGAAGACCTGACGGGTGTTGAACTTGAAGGGTTTGAGTTGGAAGAGATTGAACGGGAATTGGATGAAGAGAGCGAAGACGATACCGATCAGACTGAAGACGACGAATTTTACGGATAAAACACCATGCAAACTCGTGAAACCTTTATTTCTGTACTGAACTGTGGTCATGTGGAATATGTGTCGCATATGGGCGACGATCTAACAGTAGTGAACGCTGCTCGTGTGTCGTTCAACAAGACCAGCACCGATTTCAACGGCAAAGACGAGAAACTAATTGCTTACCTTGCCAAGCACAAGCACTGGACTCCCTTTGCCCATCCACAGATCACCCTGCGTATCAAGGCTCCAATTTTTGTTCGCACTCAACTTTTCAAGCACAAGGTAGGGTTCACCGAGAACGAAGTGTCACGGCGGTATGTGGTGGACGAACCACAGTTCTATACTCCTGATTGGAGAGCAGCACCCACCGATGGAGCCAAGCAAGGCAGCAGCGATTTCATGGACGGTGCAGACGCTTACGAATTAGATAAAATGTACAATCGTGTAGTACTGGAAGCACTGGATGTGTACAACCGTCTGCTAGCCGAAGGCGTTGCTCCCGAGCAGGCACGATCCATTCTGCCGCAGGGCACATACACCGAATGGTGGTGGACAGGTTCACTGTCTGCTTACGCACGGGTTTACGCACAAAGGAGCGATGCCCACGCACAATGGGAAGTACAACAGTACGCCAAAGCAATTTCTGAAATAATTGCACCCTTGTTTCCCCACTCGTGGAAGGCACTAACGGGACTCCCTACATAATACGATGGAACAGTTCAAGCGGTTTTCACAGTCCAAAGACTCGCAAGAGCCAGCCAAGCCTCTACCGTTTTCGGAGGGGCGTTACGGCTTTGGTTCACAGTTTACCCTGACACACCGCGTAAAGGGCACAGACTACAAGATTGGTGATCGGTTTACCTATATTTCACAAACCGAAGCGGTTGCCCACAATCCGTATATTTTGAAAATAGGTGACGGTATTGGTGAACACTGCTTTGTTGATCCCAACGGTCGTGCTGTGGTGCTGTCTGCTGATCTTGGTGTGGTGGACACCTTGTTTGAGTGGATACGACCACAGCCTCAAACTGTGGTGTTGACGGAAGGCGAAGAATTTACTCCTCCACCTCCACAACCTGTTTACATTACTGAAGCACAGTTCACCGAATTCCGAAAGGGATTGGCTACTGTGCTTTCGGAAATTGCTGCTATTGTTCCCCAAAAGGGTGAGCGTGGCGAACGAGGTGAGAAGGGTGATCGCGGAGAAGCAGGCGAGCGTGGTGAGAGCGGATGGACAGGCTGGCCAGGAGACAAGGGCGAACAAGGTGTACAAGGCGAAAAGGGTGACAAGGGTGAAAAAGGAGACAAAGGCGATGCAGGCGAAAAAGGTGAACAGGGCATCCAAGGCGAGAAGGGCGAAACAGGCCCGAAGGGCGAGCGTGGCGAAAAGGGCGAGAAAGGTGAGAAAGGCTCTCGCGGAGATCGTGGAGAAGTTGGCCCTCGTGGTGAGAAAGGGGAAAAGGGCGATAAAGGCGATAGAGGCGAGTCTGGAATACGAGGTCCAGCGGGCAAAGACGGAAAAGACGGCAAAGACGGTGCGGAAGGTAAAGCGGGAAGAGTGGGGGAGAAAGGACTAAAGGGAGACAAGGGAGAGAAGGGTGATCGTGGCGAAAAGGGAGACAAGGGCGACAGCGGACTGCTGACTGCCAAGTTTCCTCTTGTTTACGATCCACAAGAAAAATCTGTTGGCATTGACGAAGCCCGATTAGATAAAATCCTGAAGAAGATTTTGGGTGGCGGTAAGATTTCACCACAAGATATGGGATGGCTTGCGTCCACAGGCGGTGGTGGCAAGGTGGCTGTGTATGTGAACGGCACGAAAATTACTCCTGATGTTCGCACACTTGCGTTTACTAGTAGCGGAAACGCAAGCGTTTCTGCCACCAAAGTTGGTGGCAAAGTCACGGTAAATATCAATAGCACAGGCAGTGGCGGTGGTGGCATCGAAAACGATGCTTATGTGAGTTCATTCAACGGACTCACAGGTGCGGTTCAGGGTGTGTCTTCTGCTAATGGACTCACGGGTGCTGTAACATTCCGTGCAGGAGCAGGGATAACTCTTTCCACATCAGGTGGTGGAATATCTTTTGCAATACATTATGGAGCAACAGGTGCGGGTGCACCTTTCAGTATTGCTTCTCCTACCAATCTTGATAAATTCTTGTTTCAGGACAATGAAACAGGACAAATGCAAATAGTATCGTACTCAACTATTTTAACAAAGGCTGCTCAAGTTGGAGATAATCTAAACACATCAGCAACATATACACCAAGCAATACTAATTTCGTGGTAAAAAACACCTCATCAGGACTCACAGAAATGGTGTCTGCTAATAATATATTTTCAAGTATTGATGGGGGCATTTACGACAATACAATTCCAGTCTGATAAATAGTATAACAGGGATATCCAATGGCAGTACAGATAAGCATAGCAAAAGGCACTTCTAACCCCACATCGTCCACAGGACTAACACTGGGTGAGCCTGCTTTTAATTACGCCAACAATACTCTGTGGTTGGGTAAGGGTGCGGGCGTGTCTCCTGTATGGGTTGGTGCTGGTGTTTGCGGTGCATCAGGTGGAATTGCCGCTGGTATTACCACACAGATTCCCACACTTGGTGCAATCAAAGACTATTTTGCGGCTGTGTCCACAACTTTTGTTGGAACAACTTCTCCGTATATTTCAACTTTCAACGGACTCACTGGTGCGGTTCAAGGCGTATCAGCAGCAGTCGCAGGCACAGGTATTTCTGTTAGTGGTGCCACAGGATCGGTCACAATCACCAATATTGGTGTTCAGAGTTTCAACGGACTAACTGGCTCGGTTGGAGGCGTGTGTGCTGCACAAGCCAACACCTTTACCGCTCTCCAAACTTTCTCCGCAGGCATCTCTGCTGCGGGTGGCATTACATTTAACGGCGGAACCGTATGGACTTCCGCTAATGATGGAGCCACATCAGGGCTAGACGCAGGTGCTCTGTACGGAATTAGCGGAGGGCTTTACGCTTCAAGCCTGTCCACTGGTCTGCTATACGGTGGGCTAGTCAGTATTAATGCAGGCAACAGTGCCGCGTTTGATATTACCGCAGGTGCAGGGTACATTGTGAGCACAGGAGCCACATACACTTCTGAACCGTCTCCTGCGATTACTCGTGTGTCGTGGACAGCCAAAACAGGTGTAACGCTGTCAGGATTAACCGCACAAGACACCACATGGATATATTTTGACAGCAGCGGTAATCTACAGCAGCAGTCATCATACTACACAGATGCCCAAATCCAAAGCACCATTGCTGTTGGTGCACTGGTACACCCCACCCGTTCGTATATTTCACTTGCACGAAGCATTCCTAATGTGTCGTATGCCACAGACAAGCAGTACGAACAGTTTATTCGTGCATTTGGTCCCATGAAAGTATCGGGACACACCATTCAAGCAAATGGTGCAAATCTAAGTCTGAATCGCACTTCAGGCACCGCATTCATCTTGGGTCGCAACTACTCAACAGACCCAAACAACCCAAGCGTAGTGTCTGATGCTGCAAAAACTAATGCTGATATTTGGCGGTACTATCGTGGTGTGACTGCTGGTAGTTTCGTGACAGTAACAGGATTCACAGGCATTGATCCCACCAGATTTGATGACGGTAGTGGAACTCTTGCAACCGTTTCGCCGTCCACACCGTTCACCATTCAACGGGTATTTTTCTTCCCCAATACACCCAATGTGCTTGGTGTGTATTACGGACGGGCACAGTACGCAAGTTTGGCTGATGCGGCTAACAATATTCATCTTGAAGACTTTACAGAAATTACGAACACCGCGACCAATGCTGTATTGGTAGCGTCCGTATTAGTGAAATACAATGTTACCAATCTGTCAACCTCTATTACTGCGGGAGACGCAAGAATTATTCAAGCAGGGCAGTTCCGTTCCACCACAAGCGGTGGTGGAACTGTGGCAACCAGACTGGACGATCTGACTGATGTTTCACTAACATCCATTGCAGACGACGATTTGATTATTTACGATGTAACCACAAATCAATGGTTAAATACCCCACTACAGCACATTGGAGTGACACGAGTAAACGGAGCCACTGGTTCGGTGTCTGTGGTGTCTTCGTTCAACGGCTTGACTGGTGCAGTCACAGGTGTCACAGTTGGTGGAACCAATACATTCACTGCTCTAAACACCTTTAATGCAGGAATTTCTGCCGCAGGCGGAACATTCTCGTCTCTGACCCGATTCACCGCAGGAATTACTGCTTCAACTCTGTATGTGTCGGGCGGGGCAACCATTGGGGCAAACACATCCGTAAACGGAACAGTATACACAAAGGCTATTCAGCAATATTCAGGTTCAGGAAGCAGCACCACACTATTCATAAATGCAGATCCAAACGGAGACGGTGGTGGCAACACCATAACAACTATTGGTGATTCGGCAGTAGAAATAAACGGAACCTATATTACAGTTGATGACAATGCTGGAGTTATAACTCTAAGTTCTCCAAATGGTGGAATAAACAACAGCGGAAATTTTAATTATAAAGTAACCGCTCCCTCATTTGGAGACTCTTATTCGTATTGCGAAACTTTCAGAGCCACCACAACGGCTACCACAGCCAATCAAACTATTGCCACGATTGAGAATGTTTACGATAATACGGTAATCCCCGCAGCAATGCACTATCCCGCGTTTGAAGTCACAATTTCTGCTCGTGATACTGTGCTGAACAAGACTGAAATGTTGAAGATGTTGGTGGTGCAGGACGGAACCAATACTGTAAACACGCAATACGGTTTGATTCGCACAGGAGCAACTGGTCCTGTCTCTGCTTACAGCACAACATTGAGTGGTTCACCAAAGAACTTGCTGATTCGTGCCACTCCGCTTTCCACTAACAGCACCGTATTTACAACTACCGTGCGTTCTCATAGCAATGGTTAATGACTAGGAGATAAAATGGCAGACACAAAAGCACAATTCACAACCCCCCACAGTTTCTAATACAGAAGTCGCAGAATCGTCATTTCAAATAAATCCAACTACAGTATCACAAGTGTGGACTGTGCGAAACAAGACATCTGACGAACTGCGAAGCATTTGGACTGCATACGAATTTTTAAACCGCTTCACTTACTCTGAAAGAGCCGCATACAGAAATGCAGCAAAAACAGATGATCTTTTAGCAGATTTCATGGGGCTTGCTCAAGCAGCAAATGAAATTATTTCTGATAATCCTGTCGTTATACAAGGCATGGATTATCTTGTGTCTATTGGTGTTCTGACACAACAGCGAAGAGATGAAATACTACAAATAAACATTTAACTGAATTCAGAGACTAAACTAAAAATTCAAATCTATATTTGATCGCCTGTGAATCGCGTGGTAGGGGCTAAATACTCTACCAACCCTAACAATGGAGGCACGAATGACCAAAACTCTTCCCAGTTTCTATCAGCAATTCATCCATCTTTCAAGGTACTCACGGTGGCTTGAAAGCGAAGGCAGACGAGAAACATGGGAAGAAACTGTTGCTCGTTATTTCCGTTTCTTTGACGGGCACTGGGCAGACAAGGGCGTAAAGATTCCCAAGTCTGTTCGTGAAGAATTGGAAGCCGCTATTCTTAATTTGGAAATAATGCCGTCCATGCGTTCACTAATGACCGCAGGCGAAGCACTACAGCGTGACAACACCGCAGGCTACAACTGCTCGTATGTGGCAGTAAACAAGGTGCGTGCGTTTGATGAAATCCTGTATGTGCTTATGTGCGGCACAGGCGTGGGCTTCTCTGTGGAGCGGCAGTATGTGGAGAAACTACCCACTATTGCAGAGCAATTCAGCAACTCCGACACCGTGATTGTGGTCAAGGACTCCAAAGAAGGTTGGGCCAAGGCGTATCGTGAACTGGTTTCGCTCCTGATTGGCGGACAGATTCCGTCATGGGACACCAGTAAGATTCGTCCCGCTGGTGCTCGTCTCAAGACATTTGGCGGTCGTGCAAGCGGTCCTCGCCCACTTGAAGAACTGTTCCGTTTCACTGTTGACACTTTCAAGCGAGCCGCAGGACGCAAACTCACTTCAATGGAATGCCATGACATTATTTGCAAGGTAGCAGAAGTGGTGGTTGTGGGTGGTGTGCGTCGTTCTGCACTCATCTCTCTGTCCAATCTGACAGACGAGCGTATGCGTAATGCCAAGAGTGGTGCGTGGTGGAACGAGAATCCACAACGGGCACTGGCTAACAACAGCGTGGCGTACAAGGAGAAGCCCGAGATTGGCACATTCATGGAAGAGTGGCTGTCTCTGTACAACAGCAAGAGCGGTGAGCGTGGCATCTTTAACCGTGAGGCTGCACAGAAGACTGTGGAAAAGTTGGGTGAGCGTCGTGATGCCACTTACGAGTTCGGCACGAATCCGTGCTCTGAAATTATTCTGCGTGACAAGCAGTTCTGCAATCTGAGTGAAGTAATTGTTCGCAAAGACGATACAGAAGACACCCTGAAGCGTAAAGTGCGGCTTGCTGCCATTCTTGGCACATGGCAGGCTAGTCTGACCCATTTCCCGTACCTGTCTAGTGAGTGGAAGAAGAACTGTGAAGAAGAAGCACTGCTTGGTGTGTCACTCACAGGTATTCTTGACAATGCCATGATGCGAGACAACACCGAAAACTTGCAGCACATTCTTGAGTCGCTTCGTGACCATGCCGTGGCTACCAACAAGGAGTGGGCAAAGCGGATTGGCATCAACCCCGCAGCGGCTATTACTTGTGTCAAGCCTAGTGGAACCGTATCGCAGTTGACTGATTCTGCAAGCGGCATCCACGCTCGTCACAACGAGTACTATATTCGCACCGTTCGTGCGGATCGCAAAGACCCCCTGTGTCAGTTTATGATTGACAAGGGCTTCCCACACGAACCGTGCAATATGCGTCCTGACCATACGATGGTGTTCTCGTTCCCCATGAAGGCTGTGGGTTCTGTGACCCGCAACGACATGACGGCTATTGAACACCTTGAATTGTGGTTGGCGTATCAGCGGCACTGGACAGAACACAAGCCAAGTATTACAGTTAGTGTAAAAGAAGATGAGTGGATGGCTGTTGGAGCATGGGTATACGAGAATTTTGATGAAATAAGCGGTGTTTCATTCTTGCCTATGGATCTCGGAACATATCGTCAAGCACCATATCAGGATTGCACAAAAGAAGAATACGAAAAACTGCTGTCTACCATGCCAAAAGAAATAGATTGGTCCGAACTTCAAAAATACGAAACCACAGATCATACATCAGGAACACAAACATTTGCCTGCACTGCTGGCTCTTGTGAGTTGGTTGATATTTCATCTTCTTCTACGGAATTCCCCACACAACGCTGATTACTTTGGTACTGAAATGTACATGGAGCATAAATATGTAATGGAGGGTTTATGCTACCAAAACAAAAAGCCAAATTACACAGACATCATATAAAGCCCAAACACATGGGGGGAAGTGATGAAACAGAAAACATAGTGTTCTTATCTGTGGAAGAACACGCAGAAGCACATAGATTGTTGTGGGAACAACACAAAAAAGAAGAGGACTATATTGCTTGGAAAGCATTGTCTGGACAGATACAAAAGATGGAAGCAACAAGAATGGCTATAGTCAACAGCAACAAAACAAGAGTGATTAGTCAAAAGACAAGAACTCTGATAGGGAATAAGAGTAAGGGAAGACAGAGCAAGTTGAACTATGTTACCTCTGAGGAGACAAAGGACAAGATACGAAAAAGCGTAAAAAAAACGCACAGAGAAACAGACTATACCAAAGATCGTAGACAGACATATGAAATAGTTTTTCCAAATGGATCAAAGGAAACAACCAACAACATAGAAAAGTTCTGCGAAATGAACGCAAGTGTCCCTAGCCCATCTTGCATAAGAACTCAACATCATAGAGGAAAAATAATTTGGACAAAAGGAAAGTACTCTGGGTTTTGTATACAAAAGATTGACCTGACTACATAAACTTCGCAGGCTTGTGCCCCGCTAGAGATAGCATCTCTAGCCCGACAACCCCCGTGCACGGGGGTTGTTTCTTTTGTATAAATAATCGAAGAGGAGATGCTTAATGGATAACCTACACGAACAAATAGACGAAATTCGGGAGTACACTGCTGCTCTTGAAGCAGTGCTGCTGTCCCTGTGCGAAGAACTGGGTCTTGATCCCCAAGCCTTGATGGAAGACATCCAAACACCAGAGCGAGCAGCAGAACTCAAAAGCAAAATAATGAAGTTGCGTACTAAATTTGCGAAGACGGGTGGCAGCCAGCGGGTCGCGGATGCACACCGTAAGGCAGAAGTACAAAGGCACAAAGAAGAAAAATCAAAAACCGTTTACGGCAAGGGCGGCAAGCCTGCTAAAAAGGGTTCAGAAGACTATAAAAAAGGCAAGCAGCGTGAAAGAGATTTGGCTGCTAAACGCCGAAATGAGGCTGAACTGCATAAGAAACAGAAAGCCAAAAGTGCAGCGTGGCACAAAAGCCAAGCAAACAATCCTGAACACCAACTTCAAATGGCAGGCTATCGTAATGAGGCAGGTAGAGATGGAGACACAGGCGAAAGTTTCATGCGTGCTATTGGGATTCGGCAAAGCAAAGGCAATCCTTTCAGATAAAAATTGTACAAAATCTAAACAAAACCAAACCCCGTGCACGGCGGTTGTTTCTTTATAAATACAGGACAAGGAGAAATTACCATGTCCCGATTCAATACCAACACATTCCGTTCGCTCAACGAGAGCATTGCTCGCGTCCAAAACCCACAAGCCGCTCTTGATGAGGCTATGGAGTACACTGCTGCTCTTGAAACAGTGCTGCTGTCTCTTTGCGAAGAACTAGACCTTGATCCTAATGCTCTACTGGAAGATGTGCAGACTTTCGAGCGTAAAATAGAAACCCAAGCAGAGACTCGGAGACTACAACGACAACGCGATGCCGCCAGACGCAGGAATACTGCGGCAGGCGATAAACAGGAGAGAAGTGCATCCGCAAAGTTACGCCACCGCTACAAACGCGATATGAAAGAACTCGCTAGCAAACAACTCTACGCCAAAGGTGGCAAGGTGGTTCGCAAGGGTACGAAAAAGTACAATCAAGAAATGGAACGATCCAAGAAGCAAACAGCAGCCCATGAAAAGGCAACGCAGAAAAAATTCGATGCAGAAATGGCTCGTATAAGGAAAGATCCTGCGGCATATGAACTTTACAACGCACAGATGGCTGGTTATGGTGATGTACAGTCCTATCGCAGAGCAACACAGCCAAAAGGACCAGATCCGCATAATGGATATGCTGGTTGGTGGTAACGAGTCCTATCGCAGAGCAACAACACACAACCCCCGCAAGGGGGTTTTTCTTTTAGCACAAACCTTCAAGAAATTTTAACATTTTTGTGTTGGTGAGTGGGCTAGATATTTGTATGCAGAGAGCGGGATTCATATCTCTTCTGCTAGCCCTCTCACTACTCTTCGGGGCATGTGACGAGGTATACCCGCCTCAAAAATCCGAATCAATTCCATCAGGGGAGCCTCTCACAACTCTACCGTGGTTCATGGAGGGGTTCTCCCTGATGGACGAGCATACCGAAGACCTTGCTGTTGGACGCTTAGTCACAAATAAAGGCGAGGAAATTGGATCAGCAGTACTAATCGCTCCCACAGTGATCCTGACCGCAGGGCACTGTATGCAGGACGGCGATATTGCTGAATTTACCACAGGATGCGAGCGGTATAAGATTACCGCTTACAAGTTGCATCCGCTGTTCAAGGTGCAGGAACACATTTTAATGGACTTGGCTATTGCAGTATTGGATCGCCCGTGCTGTGCCCAACCTATCCATTTTCTAAATGCTGATACCAATCGTTACGAACGGGGCGAGCCGCTGACTGTTATTGGATTTGGTGGTGGCTACAAACGCCACAGCCATCCTGAAGTGTTTAACTACTACGGAACCCTAATTGAAGACCCCACCGCATTCAAGTTCCTGCCGTTAGAAGGCACAGTATATTTTGGTGATTCGGGTGGGGCTGTACTGGACGGCAAAGGGGTTCTCGTGGGCATTGTTAGTGCTTTGGGCTACAGCAACGGGCACATTTACGAAAACTCTGCCACACGATTAGACTTGGCATCTGATTGGGTAAAAACCACAACACTAGAACTTTCTGGTGTTCCGCTGGAGGTGGCTCCATGAGCAGACTTCAAAAGGTTCTAGTGTGTGCTTGCAGTTTTTGCGTTGGGCTACTGCTTGCCCGCCTTATGGGATTTTAGGCTCCGTCTTCTGTGTGAACAGGCTCAACGGCAGGTTGTGCTGCTGCCTGTGCTGCGTCCAACTGCTTTTGTAGTTCAGCCTTTTCCTTGAGGGCAATCTCAAGTTTGGCTTCGGCTAGAATCACCGAACTTGTAAGCGAGTGGACACGCTTCTCCAACAGGGGGATCAGCACGGTTTCATTGTAATTTTCAGTTTGCGGTTGTGGCATTGGAAACATAATTGTATTCCTCCTTTCCTGTATTTAGGCTAGCCACCATAAATACCTGTATGGTGATAGCAGGAATTGATTATTCGCTTTGTGGCCCAGCCGTCTGTTTGTACAACAACCCAGACGATTCGCTGCCGTGGAGCCACGAGTACTGCTCGTTTTATTTCTTGACCGAGAACAAGAAACAATCAGAAATTCGCACCATGAATATTTACGGCGAGCGGCTGTCTGATTGGAACTCCGATCAGGAACGCTACGAAAGCATTGCAGACTGGGCTATTGACATTGTGATGGGCTGCTCCCATGTAGCCCTTGAAGGATATGCGTACTCTGCAAGTGGGCGAGTATTTCATATTGCAGAAAACACAGGCATCCTGAAATACAAACTGTACCACTTGGGCATTCCTCTTACGGTTATTCCACCCACCGAAGTTAAGAAATTTGCAGCAGGCAAAGGCAACGCAGATAAAACTCAAATGTACGATGCGTTTGTGTGGGAAACAGGTATGCACCTGAAAGCAGTGCTTGCCCCCAACCGTAAGGAAGTGGCTAGCCCTGTTTCAGATATTGTGGACTCGTACTATATTTGCAAACGAATGCACGAAACTCTTCGTGCCACAAGCCCTGATGGCGATTAAGAGTTAGCAGGAGGCTGTGGAGGCTGAACTTCTGTAGCCTTTGGCTCTTCCTCTGCGTCTTCCTTGTCGTCAAGATGAATAGGCTTGTTGATGAATTCCTTCCAAGCCCACGCAAGCACCAAGAACATTACAGGCAGATACCACAGAATCCATCCCCAGTTCTGACTGATCTGATCGCCGTTGGTGATCTCGTGCTTGAGTTTCATCATAATGACACTATCGGTTGTGTCATCAGGAACAATCATGGGAGCAGTGCTGCACCCAGCGAGAAGTAGTCCTGCAAGTAGTCCGTGTACTTTCTTCATGGTGTTCCCCTTTACGACTTGTTGGCAGCGGCAGCACTACCAAAGTAGAAGCCGACAATGCTCACGAGGATTTGGCGAGTTTCAGAAGCAAACAGGAATCCGTTTACTTCCACGAAATACTTACGGGTAGTCTCAGGAAACAGCCCAAAGAACCCTTCAGGAGTTTTGGCATCCACTTCCACAAATGTGGGTAGTCCAAAGAACGGCAGGATGAATGGAGCAAGCAGGGTGGCAAACAGCACAGCCAGTACGATGACTTGGCGGATACCCTTGCCCACATCAAGCGGAACACGCTCTGCGGCTTTGTCTTGGTTCTCGGTGGTCTGCTTGTTGGCAGCGATTAGCCGCTCAAACATTTCCTTTTGGTCTTGACGCTTCTCTGCCATGAAGCGGAACAGGAATCCTGTAGCCGATCCACCCACCAATGATAACAGTTCTGGACTAAACATAAACCCACTTCCTTTCTAAAGTTAGTGACTTTCAATCACTCTATTATTTATGAGTTTAGCAGTCTTTCGGCGTTGAATATTGAATTTCTTTTTTGCGGGTACAGGTGGGATATCGCTGCCCAAACCCGCGATTTTACCCCCGCCAACGGTGTTTGTGGGTGCATTGGTGGGCAGACCGCCCCCACCACCCTCTTGTTCCACGAATGTGGAGAAGCGTTGCAGTTTACGATGTGCCATAGGCTGATAGTCCTCCAAACACCATGAAATGGATTTTTTGATTTAGTCCATTCGAATAGTGGGTGTTTCTGGTTTTAAAGGTTTTGTCGCTTGAGTCTTGACGAAGAGAAATTATTCTGAATCCGTTTACTGTTCGTTGATCGTCAACCGAACTCACATTTCTCATTATGTTTAGAGTGTATTCTTGCGTGGGGGGAATGGTGAGTGCAGAACCAACTGCCGCAGTTTCAGGATACACCTGCTCTTGTTCTGTTGAGGTTACAACACAATAGCCAGTGTTTCCCATAGTCTTGTTGAACAGCAATTCAAACACAGAGTTGTTCCCTGCACTTATTCCTTGAATATTGTACGAGTTTTCTGTGTACGCATTCACGGTGCTGTTTCCGCTGATTCCTGGAATCACAATGGTTCCCCATGCTGTTGCTGCTCGCTTATTGCTGATCTGTGCTATGGCTGACGAATAGGTTGAACCTGACGCACCAAAACCACGAGTGCTTGGATATAGGGTAATGAGACTGTCTTGATTTCCGTATACTGGTCTGGTGCTGGTTGTTGCAATGTATTGAGAAGCCACCGAACCGTATTCTAGTTGAGCAGCAGCCATATACAGTCTCGTGCCAGAAGGGGGGGTGTTTATCACAGGGGCAGGAGAATGGGGAGTAGAAAAAGTAAGAATGCACCGCTTCCATCCGTTGCCAGCGTCCACAATTGAACCACTACGGCTTCCTCCGCTTGGAACTGATCCCACACCAATTAGTGCACCAGAAGACAGATTGTATTGGTATCCAAAATTATTGTTGTCTCCACCACACAGGATTTGTGCTGTTACTCCTGTCACACTCTTGAAATATACTGAAAATGTGTGGAGTGTATTTACTGATCCAGCCCCTTGTGCAATATAATTTAATGATGGATATCCATCAATATAAAAAGCACTTGCTCCTGCAACGGGAGACGCGGCAACAGAGGGATCAACGGCTCCATAAAAACCTGGAGCAAGTACATATGTGGTGCCCCAACCAAGAGCGGTTGTGTCATCAAATCGGTCACTTCTGTATAAAAGATTTGAAACATGTGGTTTACGCAGATCGCTGTCGCTACGCAAACACACAAACGCTGCGTTTACTCGTGTTTTTGTGCTGCTGATATAGTCTTGAAGCAGTGAAGGATTGGCGGTATTCGTTGGTTGAAACTGTAATATCGCTATATCCGCAGACGCACTTGCTCCGCTTGCTGTGGCGGAATTACTTGCTGTGGTGCCTTGTGCAATACAGGTAAAATAGGTGGATGCGTTATTTCCAAATTCAGGCTGCACCATTGCAATATACGCACCACTAGAAAACTTGACAGGATCAGAAAAATTTACTCTGTACGCTCCCTGCTGTACTCTTTGAACAGACGACACGCCAACAGAGTCCACAATAACTGGAGTTCCGTTGCTGTTCAATTCAAACACACACCACGCATCAGCCGTTGGTTTGGGTGATGCTGCGTTTCCAAATCGTGTTGTGCTGTATCCGTATGCCATTTACACCACCATTACTTGTATTTGATAGTCTGTAAGATTTGTAGAAATGTTCAAGATTTCTCCAACCAAAGGAGCGGTATTGGTGGGAGATGTGGTTGGGAGTGTGTCACCAATTTTGGTCAAAAACCCAAAACGAACCCAAAACCCATTAACTGTTTTTGGATACTTGGACGAATTCAGAGCGTGTGCAAAAAATGATCTGCCCCCATTCATATATCCAGAACTCACCACTTTAGGACTCACGAATATTTTATATTTGGTGTTCACCATCGGAGTTATAAATTTGAAAGGTATTGCACCAGTTGATAGTTTTTGTTCTGAAGTACCAGTGCTGTTCGCTGTTATTTGAGAATTAAACAGGGCATCATCAAAATTTAAATTATAGCAGTTCACCACATTTTGTAGAGTCATCGTGCTTTGAGCGGTGGAATTAAGCCCGTACACCCCCCACGCCTTGACGGTGCCGCCATCACCGAAAAATGGATTGATTACGCCTGCACTATTGGGCATTATAGCCTCCGTAAAACCTCTCCAAGCCGTCCGTCCATCGGAATGGTGTCCACAGGGGTTTCATCCAATACCATCCCTTCTCCTATGTAGTTCAGGTACAGCAGAGCGGTTTTCAGGCACGGGTACAGATCGTGCTCCAATTTAAAAAATAGCATTCGTGCGGCTCCCATCGGGGTAAACACATTTCCCAAAACGGTCAGGTGGTTCAGCAGCAGAATAGGGCGTATCTTGCCGCTACGCTTGTATTTTTTAAGAAGCCGCTTCACATACTTGATGCGGTTCAGGTCTTCACTAAACTCTGCCATGCCTGTGCATTGGGGATTGGTGTACCGCCCCATAGCGTAAAGAAGAAAATTGTCGCGTGTAAGAGTCTTGAAATCCATTACGAATACGGGTTGTTATTTTTTGAGTGCTCGCTTTTTCTTGAACTTGTTCTGTTTTTCTTTGGGCGACAGGTCGGTGTCGGTAATATTTGAACCTGGAACGGGCGATTGGAGTTCCACGCCCTGCCCAATAAAGATGTCCTCAAACACTAGAGGTTTGGACGGACGCAGACGGATATATTCCCAAAAGCCTTTCACTTGCCCTCGTACTTGGCTATTGGGCGAGGCGAACCCATCTTCTTGCCGTCCTGTACCTTTTGGGTCAGGATGGTTTTCTTGGGCTTGTGGGGCATAGTGTAGTCCACAGACTTTTCAACAGTCTTCTTTCCACCTGCTCCGATTGAAGCAACCTCGTAACCAATTTTCTTGTTAGGGTTCAGACCAATCTTAATCATGGGCTTTTTGGCTTCGCTCACAGCCTTCTTCTTGGCACGGAGCAGAGCAAAATCTTGTGAATCAAGACGCTTGTTTTTGTTCAGGTCTAGTTTCTTCTGCCCGCCAATAAGTGCTTCGGCAACTTTCTGTCCCGTAGCACGCTTGAGTCCCTTGACAGCATTGGCTTGCTGCTTGCCTGTGAGCGAAGCGTAGTGCTTTCCAGAACCGTACATCATGGACGACAGTTGCGAACCACGCTTGGCAACATACGAGTCTTTGGTTGCCTTGCTCAACTCGTCAATCTGCTCAATCTCTTCCTTTACAGCATTTTTGGCACGACGAATTTCGTACTTCTTGTGGAGGGCTTCTAGTTCACGCCCCTTGTCAAAAGTACCTGCTGCAACTCGCTTGGCTTTGTTGGCTTCCACCTTTTCACGCTGCTTGTAGTACGCATCACGCATTTGCTGCTTTCGTTCAGGATTGTTTACGCCACGAGAACCGATTCGTGCACGGTCGTATGCGTATCCCATACGAGCCAGTTTGGCTGCTCCTGCTTCGTCAATCTGCTCCATCTCTTCCTTTACTACTTTGCCACCAATACCGTAAACTTTACTGCTTTGCTTTTCTCTTGCATTTTTTTCTCTTGCTCTATTCAATTTATCTCCTAGTTTTCTGAGCCGTCTTTCTCCACGCTCCACTTCTCTAAAACCAAGATTGTGAGGACTTCTATCAAAATCTTCTACTTCAGAGTGAGTATCATCAATACGATTTTTCAATCTGGTTATTCTTCTCTTCATTTGTTTTTTGCGCTCTGGTGTTTGTAGGTCTTCTTTTACCTCTGCACGGCTACCACGCTTTACAAGTTTGCCACCGCGACCGTAGGTGCGAGGTGACGAATACTCTTTTTCATCACGCTTTAGCAAACTGACAAGTTTACGCTCGTGCTTGTCTTCCTGCTTGCTTGCACGAGACGCAATTGTTCCTGTTTTTGTCATTCGTGTTTGGTAGGCACGCTGGGCAGCATCGTCTGCCTTGTCAATCTTACGCTTCATTTCCCGTTCACGAGCAGGAGTCTGTAGGTCTTCAGCCACTTCCACGCTTTCTGCTACAGTCGCGGCAGGAGACAGTTTGGCACTAACCACATACAAGGACTCGGGAGTAAGTTCCACATCCACATGCAGGTTGAGTTCGGTGTAGCCGCCTGTGGGGTTAGCCTTGCCGTCAAAGCGAATCTGTCCTGTTTGTGCGTCGTAGCCGTCAACGCGACCAAACTGCACCACAGGAATATCATAAGAACCCACGCCACCGTCCCACGAACCTGGCTTCCACGCAAAATCTAGTTGCACCACATTCAGACGCACCTTCATCTTGAGGAACGCTTCATTGGGATCAAGGTAAGTGCCCTTGCCAATGGTAGCAAGCATGGCGTTGATGCCAGCAAGAGCACCCGCAGACTGTAGGTGGTGCAAGCCTGCATCGTCCTTATGAGCCGAGCGGTTGCCGTAACCTGTTAGAACTTCGCTGTACTCGCTCTCATTAAGAGTGCTGCGAAACGCCTTGAATGTTTTGTTTTCTTTCATGTGTTTTGCCTTTGAAATTTCAATTGCTGCGAGTTGCTTCTGTGCCTTTTCTTTTGAAGCGTGAGTTCCTAATACTTTGCTGCCTGCCTTGTCTGTTACTACAAACTTGTTGCCTTGCTTTTTAATCATGGCTTACTCATATCCTTTTCAATCTTACGCCACTTCTCATGTTCACGCTTGTTGACCTGATAAGGACTGCCTTGTTTGTCAGACTTCTTTGACAGCCCCTTGAGTTCAAGGTAGTTGATTCGTGAGCCACGAGCGTATGCCTTGTTGCGTTCAGGTGTAGGAGTGCTGGCACGATTCATGGTTTCGGAAGCCTTCTTGCGTTCACGATCAATCACTGCTTGACGAGCAGGAGTTAGGGCTTCTTCAAGATCATTGACAAACTGGAAGAATGACTTGCCTTCGCTCACGCTCTTCCAACCACCGCCTTTGGAGTTGTACCACTTGACTGCCCATCCGTTGGCATACGCAGACGGGTACACATCAAACTTGCTCTTTGCCATGCTCTTGGCTTTTGACCACAGAGACGGATTGGTGGGTTTGTTGGCTTCAAGAATTTCTTGTGCGTCTTCGTGGAGTCCAACTAAACCAATAATGTCTTCGTCGCCACCTTCAAAGGCTTCTTCCACCACATCCTTGCCCATTGTGTACTTGAAAGCGTTGAACAGAGCGGGATTGCCAGTAATTTTGCTTACCATTGAATCCAACATATTAATCATCATTTCACGATACACCTTGCCCATGCTCATCTGCTTCATGTTGCTCTTGGACTTTAGAGCCTTGCGAGCAGCGGTTAGTTGCTCTTTGTCCACCAGCCCTTTGCGTAGGAGTACATCCACGCGGCTAGACTCTGCACTTTCGCCCAACTTTTGGCTAGTAGCAGCAACGGTTTCTGAAGCATCGGCGGCTCCTTTGGTTTTGGTTAGTGACGAGCGAAGAGCGGTGTACAGTACACGGTTCTTCAGGATGGTGTCTACCACATCCACTAGAATTTCTTGCATCAGGGTGCGGTATGCAGGACTCTTGGCGTATCGTTCAGGATCAGAGAACAGCGTCATGGCACGACGCACATTGGTTTGGGAAACCAGTCCAAGACGAAGCAGGGCTTGTAGTTTTGATTTGATAGCGGTGTCCATTACGGGTTCCTTTTGCAAAATGCGTTTTCTATATTTAGGTTCCTATTACATGCTGCGAACGGGGCCATAAACCGACCTACCGTTCTGTATTCTGTATATTTGAATTTTGCCGTTTCGGAGCGTAACATAGATTTCCTCGCCGTAACGGATGGCTTGAACGGCATCCCCGTCTCCAAAAGTTTGGTACGGTTGGCTACACGAGCCAATATAGAAGTTTACACGCCCGTTTTTTACCGCTACCCATGTGTCTTCAGCAGTTCCTCGTGGGTTTCGTGGGCAAGACGAGCCTTCGTCCAAAGACTTGTGGCTGGTCATTACAGGCTTGTTGCCCTTGCCGCTCTTGGACGCTTTGGCTTCTGCTCGTCGCTTTTGTGCCACAGCAGCCTTGCGTTCTTTTGGCGACATCTCGCCCACAGTTTCAGGGGTCTTGCCCACTTTGTGCAGCGGACGGCATTTGGGATACGCACCGCCTTCGCTTGCGTCCTTGCGACCACAGGGCGGATACTGCCCTGTCTTTGGGTCTTTTTTGCCACCAATATTGACCCATTTCTGCTTGAACCAATCACCCAAGTCTTCGTCAATCTTGCACGGTGGGGTTGGGAACTGTGTGCTGTGCTTGGAGAATCCACCTGTTTGACCGGGTGTGGGTGGACGACGCTTATACTTGTCGCTTTCAATAATGTTGGCAGCAGCGGCGTGGTACAGTTCACTAAAGTCAAACTCTTCTTTCATGCCCTTCCGCATTCCACGCTGTAGTTCATCAAACAGGCGAACAGTATCGTCACGGCTTGCAGCAGAAGGCATTCCTTGTGCAAACGATTTCTTGTCGTCTTGTTCAACAGCGGCTCGCATTTTGCTAGCACTCATGCCCTGCACACCTGTTGCCTTGGCATCACGCTTGCCTGCCATCACGAAATCGTAACGCTTTAGTTTTAGTCGGCGTTTAGGATCAGAGTGCTTCATTAGTTTGCGGATGGTTTTGTCATCGTAGTCTTCGCTGCGATCTTCACCGCCCACAAACACCACATGATCGTACCCCATCTCTGCAAGCGTATACAGCAGATCAAATGGGGTCTTTATGTTTTCAGAGTTTAAAAAATGTACTCCCGGAAATAGGCGTTTCAACCAATAGTACTTACGAGATGGCGACAACGGATTCTTTTTGGGATCGTGACTGCGACTAAAACCAATCGCGTGGTCTGCTCCCATTCTTTTCGCTGTGTCTACCACCTTGTTAAATAAGAGTTGGTGTCCCGAAGTTGGTGGCTGAAAACGACCAAAAGCAACCACAATGGTTTTGCTCTGTCGTGTATCTTTTACAGATTTAGCCACTTTGGATCACCTCCCGTAATGCACTCGCGGTACACCAACTCTTTACTGTTTCCACGATTTGGAAATCGTGAAGTTAGCCTTTGAAAACTCAATACGGTCAACCAGTTTCACCGCATCGTTGCTCAACCGATCTATGGCAACAAACCCTTCGGGAACTGTTGCCACATACTTGTCACCCTTCTGCACAAATGTTCCAAACTCTGTGCTCAGGGTTGCCAATTTTGCTAGCACATGCTTTTTGAGTTGTGCTACACGATTATGTAGTGTGAACAGGCTATTGATCTGATTACGGTTCTTACGCACATAATCCAGTGTTGGCGTGGGTGTCTTGGCAGGAACTTTGGTTTTTCGTTCTTTACGCTTGGCATCAACCTTTGCAGACATAAACGAGAGTAATTCGTTTGTGTCGCCTAGTTCTCGTCCTGTGCGAATAATACTGTTGAAATAGGTTTTGATTTCGGATACGAGTGCAGGATTCTTGGCAACTCCGTTCATGGCTGTCCGCAGAGAGATGCCGTCTTTTATGATGCCATCTATTTGTGAGGTAATATGTGTAATCTCCCGTTCATTAAACAGCCCGTCACCACGAGAGAATCGGTAGGTGGCATTGTCGTACCACACTGCTTTGCTTTTGGCTAATCCTTCAAGAGAGGGATTAAACTTGATAACCTTTAGATCACGCATGGTACTTCCACCGTATTCAGTATGAAACACGATTCCTATTTTGGCACCAGCGATTCGTGCTCCCAAGTGTGACTGTGGATCAATTGCGTATTTGATGGTGTTGGGTTGGAATGTAATGTACCGTTTACCGTCAATGGTTTCTCGTTTCAGGGATTCGCTGTCAAACAGCATGTCCCCTTGCAGGATGCCTGTGATGCGTAACCCCTTGAGATACTTCAAGGCTAGTTTCAGTTTGGCGTTCAGCCCTTCGCCTTCGTGGTTGCGATCAATATCGGCTTCGGTGTAGTTAATCTTGGGTGTCACATTGAACACACTCTTGGTGCCCACAAAAAACTTGCCGTTCTCGGGATCGGTTCCCACGATGATGGCAGGTGCGCCGTCCCACTTGACTGAAATATCGTATGGCACAGTATCGTTGCCGTGTAGTGACTGCACCACGCCACGCAGAGAATTCATAGCCTTTGAAAACCCTGCAAAGCCACCGTTAAATATTTCGTCTTCAAGGTGCTCCAAGTGGACATTTTTGCCACCTGTGCTTTTCAGGGACTCTGCCAAGAATGGAATAAATGAATTCATGGGTTTCACCCCATTATTTAGACCGTAGAAACCTGTTCAGACTTCCACAGGGCAATAGCGTCCACAAGGGGTTCCACCCAATCGCGGGTGTGGGCTTCAAACACTTGGCACTCGCCTGTGCTGGCTACACCCATGATGATTGTAATATTGTCCACTCGCTGCCCTGTCAGGTCTTGCCACATAAGAGCGTAAGCGGCTCCTTGAGTAAAATAATCACTAATTGCGTCTTCGCTCTTGGGATTCTTGGAAGTCTTGAAGTCCACCACGGACAGGTTGCCGTTGTATTCTGCAATACAGTCAGTGCGTCCTGCCAATCCAATTTTTTTTGACCACAGGGGCACTTCAACCGCACGAATATTGTCAATACAGTCCAAATACGGCTGCATGGTGTTGAATATGTCTAGTTCTTCGGTGCCTGCGGCTTCTTGTAGCGAAGCCTCAAAACGGTTCTGTAAATAGTCCTCTATAAGAGCATGAACCCGAGTGCCACGAGACAGGATTCGCTTGGACTCTTCGGGATGCTCTCGCCGCCATTTTGCGAAGAACTTTCGCTTTGCCCATCCTGTAACAGTAGTCACAGACGGGAAAACTCCATCGGGTGTTGTGTACTGCCGAGAGCCGTTTGCCTCTGCGGCTGTTATATCCCCCGAAATATTCACAAAAGCATGACGAAAAGATTTCATACTTACTCGTTTTCAGGCGGCTGCTCATCAATGGCTTCCACTTCGGGTTGAGCCTTGGGCTGTTCTGGTGCTGGAGTTTGGTTGCGATCTAGCCATCGCTTGGCAGCAGCGAATTCAGGCTTGTTTTGTTGCTGCTGCATCCACAGTAGCATGTCTCTCATGTTTGGCATGGTTTAATCTCCTAATAGTATCTAGGCGTGTAATTTATGAAATGTTCAACAAAGTATCTAGTTTGAATACTTGAGTGCGGCTTCGTAGCCTTCTAGCAACTCTTCGGATATTCGTGCGTACTCCGCAGCACCACGAATAAATGATTCGGTCACAGCCTGTGTGAATGGATTGCTGCTGCCAAATAGCACGATTGCTGGCAAACACACTCCAACCACGACTTCACGCAGGTACGCGGTTTTTGCGTCAAACGAGCACGAGCCGCTCGCCTGTTTCGCTTCCAGTTCGTGTAGCACTTTTTGAAAAGCCGCCGAGTACGAGCCTGTGGCATTCAAGTTCTCCTTGCCGTGCTGAATGGTGTTGCGGGTTGCGTCCACACACGCGGTCTGTATATTGTAGTCACACTCTTCTTTCATGGAGATGAATTCCAGCGGTTTTAACGCTTTCCTAAACTTGGACAGTACGGCGTATCTGTCAAATATTTGCAGTTCTTCATTTACAGAACGAACCAATGCGTAATTGCTCATGGCTTCTGCAAGGGAATAGATTCTGCTGAATGGTTTGCCGTCTGAAAATGGGCGGGTAAATAGCGACTGCTCGTGAACTGTGGAGTGCCTGTAGACTGAGTTTGAAATGTACGGCAAGTACCGCAACTCTGCATTACCTGTACGAAACCACACAACAGGAGGACTGTATCGCTCTACAAGACTGTCAATGACTGCTAGTGTGAGGCGTGGATCGCTTCCAAACTCCTCCGTTATGGTCAGAGTTAATGGATTTTCGGTTTGGTCGGAAAGCAAAAAATCTATTACTGCTTGCGAGTCTTTTCCACTAACTCGCACACGACCACCGTTTGGTGTCTTGTCACATTGAATCATGGTGTAGTTTCCTGTTTGTTACTTACGCTTGCGTGGACGCAAGCCGAACGACAGCCGTTTACGCATAGACAGTTTACGCTTACGCTTTGCCACATTACGCTTTGAACGAGCCTTGCGAGCCGAACGCTTGGAACGCAATCTCATTTTTCGTAGTTGTGAACCCGGACGACGAACACACAGGCGAGGCCCACGCTTCATCATTCCTGGGCCACATTTGAAAATGATCCGTTTCTTGCCGCGACGAACCACAATTTTACGCTTGGCAGACGCTTCATTAATCATTTCGGTTTGCACTTCAACCGATTCTTCCACTTCATCAGCCTCTTCGGCTTCCACCTCTACTTCAATGTCAGCCTCTTCCACAGGATCAAGAATCTCAATCACTCCGTCCTTTTCTTCCCATTCTATACCTTCTTCGTCAAGATACGCAATCACATCTTCACGATCAAATTTGGGCATATCAAGAACTATTTTGCTTTCGGTTAGTTCAGCATCAAACTCTTCAAAGAATAACCTTTGAAGTGAGTTGAATGCGTGATCCCGTAAGTCCTTGAAGTCTTTCATTGGTTAATTAATATGAAGTGGCGTATCGCAAACAACGCTTGATTAATAGTTCTGATATGTACGCATAACCACCCGTAAATCCATCTATCAGATGACTACCTGCCGCACCATCCTGCCTATAAAAATTTTGATTGCCGTTAAAAGAATTTCCAACCGTCAGACCGCCTTGCGTTATTCCATTTGCACCTAGTTCGGTGATGTTCACAAATGTAATATTAGAATAAGGAGAAATAGTGCTGTAATCTGGAGAAGTTTGTGCGTATTGTTTTCCTTGTTCTCTGATTGAGTCCAAATTCCAATCGTAAACTCCACCTGATGTAGCAGGAGTCAAAAATGTTGGATGAGTGGTTGCCACTATAAACGCCAAATCATTTTCTGGGTATCCTAATTCATCCCATATTGTCTTGTAATCGCTTATTATATTTTTTATAGCAGGCTGATATTGTGCTGCACCCGTTACCTCACCTGTTCCACTAGTTCCTGTTTCATTTATTCCGCTATAAATGACCACAATAAGATTACCACTACCACCTGCTTGTATTTGTCTTTCTCGCGTTTCTTGAACAATTGTTTTTACAGCAGATGTCTTGTTGGTTCCATTTCCTGTTGCTGCTGAATCTATAACAGAAGATATAGCACCTGTTGTCGCACCAGAATGATACAAAATAGGAGTAACACCCCATCCTTTTGTATTTCCATGCAAAGACTCCAAATAAACTGCTAATGGGCCCTGAATGGTTGTGTAACCATTTCCTAAACTTGACCAACTATAACCAATCGTCACTCCTATTCTTGTGCTGTCTGCGGGCCATGTTAAGAAAGATGATGTGATTCCAGTCGCTCCACTTACTGCAACACCAGACACACGATAACCAACTTTATTTGAAGTATTTACACCTAAAGATGGATGATATGTTGTTCCCGCTGGCAATCCCGCTACTGCATATCCTGTTGACAATCCCTCTAGCGTAAGAACAATACTTGCATTATGGGAACCGGGAATAATAGAATGCACTACTCTGTAGGTTAGAGAATTTCTTGTGTCTATACTACCTTCTGTCTGTAATCCTACACCAGTCCAAGGATATAATTGACCTTTTTCATTTTGTGTATATGTTAATCCAGTGTTTGGCAACCAAGCAAAATCTGCGGTGTATGAACTGCCAAATCTAAAAGTAACGGTAGAGTCTACCTTGAAAAAGTTTTTCAAATCAGTTGGAGCATAGTAGTTTCCACTCTGTAAAGTTGCTCCACTTCCACTTACCGCACTTCTGTTACTCAACATCTTATCATATTGAAAGAAATTATCTAGTCTATATCCAAATCCATTAGCGATTGTAGTTTCTGTTCCAATCGTTTTATCTGTTGTTGATGTTGGGTGTAAAATCACCGGAAGAATTGGGCCACCGTACATCTCTGCACAACAACCACGAATTAGTCCTCTACAAATACCTTCATAAAGACCCTGTTTACTCGGATTTCCAATGTTTGAATCTCCAATTAAATGAACATCAACACTATCTAATCCTGCTTTTAATTTTGCAAGCATAACGAGAGCAGTAGAAGAACCATATAAACCAACAGGCATTTGCGACGGTATGTAAGTTGCAGCCACAAGTTGGTCTTGTGTGGCAGCGGTTGCACCGTTTGCAGTATCAATCACAGTAAAACTCAAAGCACTAGCATTCTCTCTACCCAAACTGTCAAGCGACACCTTTTTTCCCGCGATGCGATTTACTAGCACACTCACAGGAATTCCTGCTGATGCACCTGCACCCACAGTTACACCAGTGAATACGCCATTACCAAACTTATGTGCCATGCGTGTAGCCACGCGAGACAGTCTGTCTTGAAGTGAACGCTTATCGTTGGGTAATGCCATCTGTGTTTCCTCTGTTTTTTATTAGTCCCACAATAGGTCGTTGCCGCGATCCAATACCACCTTGCGAGTACGCTTGTCTAGAACCTGTAGCCCTGTACCTGCGGCTTTAAGTTCAACCTCTCGGCTACCAGCAGTCTCGTAAGTATCTATGCCCATCTTCTTGATCTTCTTGACCTTGAGTGTGTACGGCTTTCCATTCTTTTCGCCGTATACTTCAAATTTGGTGCCAACAGGCTTGATACTCATGGTTGCAATTAGTTGCTGTGCCATTTCAATGGCATTGCCTGTCATGCGTTCGCTCTTTTCCCAAGCCTTGTCACTAGGCTTGCGGAGCACAT
>Ga0214923_10001319_pt1 | contig 35446 bp, 35 predicted proteins | sample LL1510_MetaG_FD_177993 | JGI IMG/M metagenome (GOLD analysis project Ga0214923, IMG submission 177993) | Freshwater microbial communities from Lake Lanier, Atlanta, Georgia, United States - LL-1510 | ecosystem: Environmental > Aquatic > Freshwater > Lake | place: USA: Georgia | collected...
TCATGCAGAACATCCGTGTGCCCGTAGGAGAAGGTGACCCCTTCAATCCGAATGCACTGGTTGAATTTGTGCAGGGCCCTTGGATGGGCGGGCTCCACCACGGTGGGCTTTTCTGAGAATAGCTCTTCCAATCGCTGAGTACTGACGGTCGTCATCTGCAGGGTAAGGTGAAGATTGGCAATTCGCTTGATGGAGAGAGGCGCGAGGAGAAGTGCCGTAAGGAACGCGACAAGATTTCCGGGTTTAGCATTCGTGGTGAAGACAAAGACCAGAAGAAAGCCGACTCCCAGCATAGATAGAACCTCGATGAGCGGATTGAGCAGGTTGCGAGTTTGCGCCGTTTTGACGCTCATCTCGACGCCGACATTGGCTTGTTCGCGGAACGACTTCAGCTGCAGCGCTTCCATTGCGTATGCCTTCACGATCCGAATGGCAGCAAGAGCCTCGAGAAGGCTTCCGCTTTGTGTCACAGAGAGGCCAGTGAACTTTTTTGTCAACATACGCAACCGTTTTCCGCTGGAGACGACCGGGACAAGGACTAGGGGAAGCATAAAGCTGGCGATCAGGGTAAGCTTCCAATCGATCACCAACATGCTGACCAAAATGCTAAGGATGGTGAAAGGCTCTCGGATGGTGTCGATGAAGCCGTTGGTCATGGCGGTGTAGATGGCGTTGGTATCTGAGGTGATCCGAGCGTAGATGTCGGATACTGGCATACGCTGAAAAAAGGCCATCGAAAGTTCTTGGGCTTTGCGAAGTGCAGCAACCTGCATGTCGCGGATCACCCGAGCACTGACCCAGGTCAGGCAGTAGGTACTGAAGTAGCTGGCCATGGCACGGCTTCCCATGACCACGGGGAGCAGTAAAAAGCCGCCCAGCATCTGTTGCCACGTAACCGGTTGGCCCATTCGAGGAAGCCACTTATCGGGAAGGCCTCGAAAAACTTTTCCTGCGGGAGCAAAGAAAGCCTTTGCCCTGGTTTTAAAAGAGGGTTCGGGCTCACTGTCGGCAGTTGTTAGAGTTTTGGATTTATCCTGCACTACAGAAACAGCTGCTGGTGGGGCTAGACGATTAAAAAGGGTGTTGACGGAAAGAACAAAAAGGCCGTTCGAAAGTCCAAAGAACATGCTGAGCGCGATCCCAAGAAAAAACCGAAACCGGTATGGCTTCAGGTAGGGAATCCCAAAGGCCCAGATTTTTTTGAGTTCGCGCACCTATCTATCTTAGCAGATGGAGTTCCCCGAAACCACCCTAGGAGCACGGATTTCAGCGCAGGAACTAAACTGGACTAAATGGAATACCTCGAATAGTTTTGGGTAGGCGAATCTGGATGTCTCATTCAAAAAAATATCTTCAGCAAGTAGCGGAAACTGCACAGGGTATAGACTCCTCACGTTTGGACCTAATGGTACGAGAGTTGAAGAGTTTGAGAGAACGAGGTGGTAGGCTGTTTTTTCTTGGGGTAGGAGGGAGCGCCGCGAATTGTTCTCACGCAGTTAATGATTTTCGGAAAATTGCTGGGATCGAGGCTTATGCGCCGACTGATAACGTGAGCGAATTGACAGCACGTACGAATGATGAGGGATGGGCAACGACCTTTTCCGCATGGCTCAAAGTAAGCCGGGCGGGAGCTAAAGATGCGATTTTTATCATGTCAGTGGGCGGGGGAGACAAAGTCCGGAACATAAGCCCAAATTTGGTTGAGGCCATTGAGTATGCCATAACTAACGGATTGCGAATTATGGGAATCGTTGGACGAGATGGAGGGGAAACAGCCAGAAGGGGGCACGCCGTCGTTGTTGTGCCTACGGTAGATGCGGATTTAGTCACCCCTCATACCGAGTCATTCCATGCTGTTGTGTGGCATGCTTTGGTGAGCGATCCTGATCTGAAGCAAGCTCCCAACAAATGGGAATCATCGGTAAAAAAATAAAGCGGGCAGTTTTTCTAGATCGGGATGGGGTACTCACTCGGTCGTTAGTCCGCGATGGGAAGGGGTATGCGCCAACGACAATAGAGCAATTCGAAATCCTGCCTGAAGCAGCTGAAGCCTGTCGATTGCTTAAAGAAAAGGGGTTTATTCTCGTGGTTGTAACAAATCAACCCGATGTGGGTAGGGGAATCATCTCTGAGGAGACGCTTCAGAAAATGCACGATCAATTAAAAAGGCACCTGCCCATAGATGACATCTTCGTCTGTACAGACCCTTCGGAATCAGCGGGGCCACGACGAAAGCCGGCCCCAGGAATGCTCTTTGAGGCCGCTGAAATATGGGGGATCGATCTCCTTAATTCTTACATTATTGGGGACCGCAAAGGTGATATCGATGCTGGTGACGCCGCAGGCTGTCGAGGAGTCTTTATCGACTATGAATATCGGGAGGAAAAACCCCGGGCACCCGCTGCAACAGTGCAGAATGTGCTTGATGGAGCTCGCTGGATTTTGCAAAATTCTTGTATAAGTCAATGAATACAAAAAACATACCCTCTCTTAATAGGCTTGGAATAAAAATTTACGCTGACGGAGCCGACCTGAACGGAATGAAGAATTTGGCGGCGGATCCAATCATCTCAGGATTAACAACAAACCCTACTCTTATGAAAAAGGCTGGGGTTGCATCTTACGAAAAATTTGCACGCGAAGTCCTTGCAGTGATTGAAGACAAGCCCATTTCCTTCGAAGTTTTTGCCGACGATTTTCCCACAATGAAGAAACAGGCGTTGCAAATTCGCTCTTGGGGGAAAAATGTTTACGTCAAAATTCCTATTACGAATACCAAAGGAGAGGCTAGCCTGGCGTTGATTAAGGAATTAGCTCACGAGGGCGTCTCGCTAAATATTACCGCAATTCTTCCGCTTGAGCAGGTTCGCTCCTTAATGGAAGTGCTGCCTAGGGAGGCAGCGGCCATTGTCTCTGTTTTTGCTGGGAGAATTGCGGACACAGGAGTGGACCCGGTGCCGATTATGAGAGAGTGCCGGCTGATGCTCGACAAACTTCCGAAGACCGAGCTGCTTTGGGCTAGCGTCCGGGAGGTTTTTAATTTGCGGCAGGCAGCAGAAAGCGGGTGTCACATTGTCACCGTTCCGCACGAGATTCTCGCTAAAGCAAAATCGATGTGGGGCACAGATCTTTCAGATCTAAGCCTAGATACAGTCAAAATGTTTCATAGAGATGCCGTAACAGCTGGGTTTCAAATCTAACCAAAAGGAATTGCTTATGTCTAATAACAGCGCGAAAAACTCCGCATCGATTAAACGGGTCTTAGTCACAGGAGGCGCAGGATACAAAGGATGTATTCTTGTTCCTAAGCTCCTAAAAAAAGGTTATGAAGTCGTCGTTTATGACTTGATGATTACGTATGATCGAGGGCTTCCAGAACATCCAAAGCTTAAGGTCATCAAGGGGGATATCCGTGACAATAAGTCATTCCGGCAAGCCCTCAATGGGTGTGATGCGGTCATCCACATGGCCTGCATATCCAATGATCCTAGTTTCGAGCTCGATCCAGAACTGAGTAAAACTATCAATTACGAGTGCTTTGAGCCGATGGTCAAAGCCTCAAAGGAAGCAGGGGTCAAAAGATTTATTTATGTCTCGAGTAGCTCGGTTTACGGGGTGAGCGATGCTCCAGATGTCACCGAAGAGCATCCCCTTGTTCCTTTAACAGATTATAACAAGTACAAAGGGCTCTGCGAACCGATCCTAGGAAAGTACCAGTCTCCGGATTTTACTACTGTTACGTTCCGACCTGCAACGGTTTGCGGTTATTCGCCAAGAATGCGTTTCGATCTAAGTATCAACATTCTCACAAATCATGCCTACCAACGCGGGGTAATTACGGTTTTCGGCGGGAAACAGAAGCGACCCAATATCCATATCGAGGACGTTACGGATGTTTATGTAGAGGCTTTAGAGTGGCCAGCAGAAAAGTTGGCAGGCCAAATCTTTAATGCGGGTTATGAAAACCACACAATTAGTCAGCTTGCCGAATTTGTTAAAAAAGTTGTGGAAGAGGAATTCCCCGAGAAAAAACCAATAAAAGTTGAAACAACAGAATCCAACGACAACCGCTCTTACCACGTAAATTCGGACAAAATCTTCCGTTTTTTCGGATGGAAGCCCAAGAGAACGATTGAGGATGCCGTCCAAGATCTTTGTCAGGCATTTCGCCGAGGAGAATTTCTTGATGCGATGAAAAATGATGCTTACAGCAATGTAAAAACCATAAAAAAACTCGCTCTCAAATAACGACAGATGACGCAAGGTTCACCATCGATTGCTGTCGTCACTGGAGGAGCTGGCTTCATCGGCAGTCACATGGTGGATCTCCTTCTTGAGGAGGGGCTGGAAGTCAGGGTGATTGACAATTTGAGCGGGGGGCGACTCGATAATTTGGCCCACCATCGAGGCAACGCACAATTAAATGTAGAGGTTGCCGACATCCGGAAAATTCCCTCGGACTCAACCCTTTTTAAGGGCGCCCAATTCGTTTTCCATTTTGCCGGCATTGGGGATATTGTTCCTTCCATAGAAAAACCCTCGGAATATATGGAAGTGAATGTCCAAGGGTCGGTGCGAGTTGCCGAAGCTTGCCGGCATGCGAAAGTTCGAAAACTGGTATATGCCGCCTCCTCGTCTTGTTATGGCTTGGCAGAAGAATTGCCCACAACCGAAAATGCCACGATTGACACACGATATCCATATGCGCTGAGTAAATTTCAGGGCGAGCAAGTCATTTTGCATTGGCATCGTGTTTACGGTCTTCCGGTGAATTCGATTCGAATTTTTAACGCTTATGGAATTCGTTCAAGGACTTCTGGGGCTTACGGTGCTGTCTTCGGCGTTTTTCTTGCCCAAAAACTCGCAGGGAAACCCTTTACGGTTGTGGGGGATGGGACTCAGACCCGGGACTTTCTTTATGCTTCAGATATTGCTCGAGCTTTTTGGTTGGCAGGAACCACGGACAAAACGGGCCAAGTATATAATCTTGGCGCTGGGAAGCCCCAGACGGTGAATCGGTTAGCGGAGCTTCTTGGAGGTCCAGTCGTTCACGTTCCAAAGAGACCTGGAGAACCTGACTGCACATGGGCAGACATCACGAAAATCCGAAAAGAACTGAATTGGGAACCCCAGATTGATTTTGCGGAAGGCGTCGGCCGGATGATCAAGAATATAGAATATTGGAAGCAAGCTCCGGTGTGGGACACGGCTTCAATTCAGGAAGCCACGCGAACCTGGTTCGCTTTCATGAAAGAGTAAAAAACAGTGGAGATTCATCAGCTGACGCCTGCCGAAAAGGCTACCTATAACCGCAAAATCAAAACCCGAGAAGAATTGCGGGACGCGATCGGGTCTTTTCCCAGAAAAAAGAAGGTTATCATGTGCCATGGGACTTTTGACCTGGTTCACCCTGGCCACATTCGGCACCTCATCTATGCAAAAAGCAAGGGGGACATTTTGGTTGCAAGTTTAACGAGCGACACTCACATCACGAAAGCTAACTATCGGCCATTCGTTCCTCAGGCACTCCGAGCGATGAATCTGGCCGCCCTGGAAATTGTGGATTATGTCATCGTGGATAACAATGCCACCCCGATTGAAAATATTCGGTATCTACAGCCAGATTTTTTTGCAAAGGGCTATGAATACCAAAAAGGAAGCGTCAACCCCAAGACACAAGAGGAGGCAGAGGCACTCGAAAGTTATGGGGGAGAAATCCTTTTTACTCCTGGAGATATCGTCTACTCCTCTTCCCATATCATCGAAACAGGACCCCCAGACCTTGGGGCAGACAAGCTACATGCCCTATTGGAAGCAGAGGGAATCGAATTTTCCGAACTTCTTAAGACCTTGGAATCTTTCCGAGGAGTTCGAGTTCACATCGTTGGAGATATGATTGTGGACTCGTATACCTACTGTACTCTAATTGGTGGAAACACAAAAACCCCAACATTCAGCCTTCGGCACGATCAACAGGTTGATTTTGTTGGGGGTGCCGGGGTAGTTGCAAAGCATATGAGGGCGGCAGGCGCGGAGGTCACCTTAAGCACAATCTTGGGCGATGACGCGTTAGGGAAATTTGTTCAGGAGGATCTGGAGAAGGCGGGGGTTCGCTGTGTGCCTTTGGTAAGTTCTTCTCGTCCGACCACCCAGAAAAATCTCTTTACAGCCGGAGGATACCGAATGCTCAAGGTCGATAAATTGGACAATCGGCCTATCAGCGGAAAAAATATAACATACTTTACTGAAGCAATTCGTAATACTCCGGCCGACGCCATTGTTTTTTCTGATTTTCGACACGGCATTTTTAGCTCAGGAACGATTCCAAAACTTTCGGAGGCGTTGCCAAAAGAAGTTCTAAAAGTGGCCGACAGTCAGGTGGCAAGTCGGTGGGGAAACATTTTGGAGTTTCAGGGTTTTGATTTAATCACCCCCAACGAAAGGGAGGCACGTTTTGCCTTGGGGGATCAGGATTCGACAATACGGCCTCTCGCCTTGGATCTCTATCAGCGGGCAAAGTGCCGTTACCTGATGTTGAAAATGGGCGAGAGGGGGATGATGACCTACCGTGCTCCCAATCCGGAAGTAAGATCTTTTTTCACCGTGGATTCTTTTGTAGACCGCTTGGTGGATGCAGTAGGCGCTGGGGACGCGCTCCTTTCTTATGCAACCTTAGCATTAGTTAGAAAAAAATGTCCTGTGATCGCCTCAATTTTGGGCTCGGTGGCGGCATCTCTAGCATGTGAGCGCGATGGGAATCATCCCATTGATCCGCAGGCAGCTCGGGCAAGACTGGAAAAAATCAGGCAAGCGGCTCATTTCGAATAGCCGACGAATCGACTGCCGCATGAATTGTATTGTGGTCGGCTTGGGAATTCAGGGAAAAAAAAGGCAACGGATCGCTGGCAACGAGGTGGTGGCCACAGTTGATCCAAAGCTTCCGGAAGCTACTTATCAGCGCATTGAGGACGTGCCCCTAGAAAGTTATGAAGCGGCACTTTGTTGTGTGCCAGACGATCCAAAACCTGAATTACTCCAGTATCTCTTGAAGAATGGGAAGCATGTGCTTGTTGAAAAACCGCTTTTGGGAAAATCGCGGACAGAATTAAAAGAATTATCCGCGTTAGCGGAAGAAAAACATGTTGCATGTTATACGGCGTACAACCACCGGTTTGAGCCACACTTGGTCACAACGAGGCAGATTCTGTTGTCAGGAGAATTAGGAAAGATTTACCAAGCAAATTTCTTTTATGGAAATGGCACGGTTCGAGATGTGAGAAACTCCCCTTGGCGAGATCGGGACTTGGGCGTAATTACCGACCTCGGGTCCCATCTTCTGGACTGGACTCTATTCCTATTTGGAGAGCCCAAGGCCCTTCCCAGGTTATGGGCAGTCCAGCGATTTGAAAACAAGGCCCCAGATTATGCGAAATTCGCAGTCCAAGGAGAGATTCTGATGCAGTATGAGGTTAGCCTTCTTTCTTGGAGAAATAGTTTCCGACTGGATTTGTGGGGAGAAAAGGGATCCCTCCATGTTGACTGTCTCTGCAAGTGGGGTCCTAGCACACTGACGGTGAGAAACAGAACTTTGCCCAGTGGCAGGCCCATCGAACGAGTCGAGACACTTGAAAAAGCCGATCCAACTTGGGAGGCCGAGTATAACCATTTCAAGTCGCTGTGTTTAAAGCCAAGCCACAATTTGAAAAACGACATCTGGATTCAAGCGATGTTTGAAGAACTGAGAAAGCAGGTTGTCTCGTGAGGGTTGGCTTTGCTGGTTTGACGCATTTGGGGATTCTCTATGGAATGGCTACGGCAGCCCAGGGAATGAAGGTTTGCGGGTTCGACCCCAACGAAAAACTTGTTGCAGATTTAAAGAAGGGGAAATTTCCCGTCAATGAGCCCGGTTTGCGCGCACTTTGGCAGAGATTTCGGGGACGGGTGGAATGGGGCTCTCAACCCGCGCTTCTAGAAAAATGTGACCTAGTTTTCTTTTCTCTTGATGTGTCCACGGATCAGAAAGACCGAAGTGATACTCGTCCCTTGGAGATGTTGATCCGTACAACCTTGAACTCACTCCGGCCGGGAACGACCGTGGTATTGATCAGTCAAGTGGATCCTGGGTTTAGTCGAAAAAAATTTATACCCTTGGCTGAAAAATGTGGATTGGAGGCTTTTTATCAAGTTGAAACACTGGTTTTCGGGCGTGCGGTCCAAAGGGCAATGCACCCGGAGCGATTCATCGTGGGAGCCCGAGACCCCCAAAAAGCATTGCCCCTGAAATTCCAGAGGTGGCACCGGTCATTTGGGTGTCCAGTTCTGGTCATGGGGCTGGAAAGTGCCGAGTTAAGTAAAATTGCCATCAATTTCTTTCTGGTCTCAAGCGTTTGCACGACCAATACACTTGCGGAGGCTTCAGCAATGGTGGGGGCCGAATGGCTTCAGATTGCGCCGGCGCTCCGTCTTGATGCGCGAATTGGTCCCAAGGCTTATCTTTCACCTGGGCTAGGGGTAGGTGGGGGCAATTTGCCAAGAGACCTGCAGACACTGCGAACCATAGTGAAAGGAAAGGGGGCCAACCTCTCTCTCGTGAAAGGGTGGACTCAAGCCTCTAGGCACCACCGAGATTGGGCGGTCCGGACATACCGCACAGCTCTGCGACAAAACAAAATCTCCTCTTCATCCGCCAAGGTGGCGGTTTGGGGTGTAGCCTACAAAGAGGATACCTCTTCGACTAAAAACTCTCCTGCGGTTCATTTTTTGACATCAGCCCCAGCAAAACTGAAAAAAACGTATGACCCAGTTGCAATCCTTCCCAGACGAATCAAGGGAGTGAAGCAGGTTTGGAGTGCCCTTGACGCTTGTCGGGGGGCGGATGTGCTTGTGATTCTTGCCCCGTGGAAGCAGTTTCGAGAGATGGATTCTGTAAAAACTCTGTCCGTCATGAAGAGACGAATCGTGATTGATCCGTATCAGGTGCTCAAGCCATCCGATTGGAGAAAGAGTCGTGCCGACTGCTACACTCTAGGGGAGGGAACCCATCATGCTAAAGCACCATTTTAGCAAGCCTTTGCCGAGTGGTCGGGCGTTAGTTTTGGGGGCTGGTTTTGTCGGCGGCGAGGTAGCCCGTCGGCTCGCCTCCAAGGGATGGAAAGTTTCGGCGTTGCGGAGCGCCGATCTAGATCTGACGACTGAAAACGCCGGAGAAAAGCTGGCGGCCCATTTCGAAGCTGGCGACACGCTGGTTTTTGTATCTGCTAGAGCACCGGTGAAGAACCCGGACATGCTGGTAGCCAACCTGCGGATGGCTCAAACGGTTCTGCAGGCCTGCGGAAAAACTGTGCCGGCTCATTTGGTTTATGTGAGCTCCGATGCCGTTTACGCCGATGAACCCCGCCCCCTTTCAGAGACCACTCCCACTGCCCCTGGCTCTCTGCACGGAGTGATGCATCTTGCGAGGGAGCTGATGCTACAAACCCTTGGCAACATTCCCTTGGCCGTGGTTCGTCCCACCCTGATTTACGGGGAAGGGGATCCGCATAACGGATACGGCCCCAACCAGTTCCTTCGTCTGGCCCGTGGAAAAAAAACGATCGTTCTTTTTGGCGAGGGTGAAGAGCGGCGTGACCATGTGCATGTCGGTGATGTTGGGGAAATTATAGCCCGAGTGGTGGCTCATCAGAGCATCGGGGTTGTCAACGCAGTCTCCGGCAAGCCTGTGAGTTTCCGGGAGATCGCAGAGATGGTGTCGCAAAAATTCGGCGTTGCCGTACAAAGCAGGCCACGTACTGGCCCGATGCCCCATGGGGGATATCGGCCTTTTGATTCGGGCGAAACCACCCGGGCGTTTTACGATTGGAAACCTCGGAGGCTGGCTGACTGGATTTTGTATGGCGATGGGTGATTTTCTAAAAGGAAGACGCGTTGTCTTGGGGGCGAATGGCTTCATTGGCAAGCATCTCATGGCAGCTTGTCCGAATTTCTTGGGGCTTACCCGGAAGGACGTCGATTTATCGGAGGAAACCGCTGGGAATCGGCTGGCCGGACTTCTGCGGGATGAGGACACACTTTTCTTTTTGTCGGCAATCACGCCTGACAAGGGGCGTGACGCAGAATCATTCATGAAAAACTGTCGTATGGCCGGCGCTCTTGATATTGCCATGAAGCAGGTGAAGCTGGGGCGATTAATTTACATTAGCTCCGACGCTGTTTTTTCTGAAAACCTTCCTCCTATTACGGAAGAAACTCCTGCCTGTCCAAACACCTTATACGGCACGATGCATCTGGCTCGGGAGCAAATTTGTGAGTCTGCTGTAGCCCGCCATGGAACGCCTTTTCTTGTCGTTCGGCCGTGCGCTCTTTACGGCCCTGGCGACACGCACCAGAGTTACGGGCCTAACCGGTTTTTAGGTTCAGCGAGGCGGGAAAAGATGATCCGCCTTTTCGGTGAAGGTGAAGATCTGCGCCCTCACCTGCACATCCGTGATTTTGTTTCCATTCTCGTCGGTCTGGACGAAAAAAAAGCAGAAGGCGTGTTTCATGCGATTCCCTCGGCCAGCGTCACTTTTCGGGAAATCGCCGACCTCATTTGTCGGCGAATCCCAGAAGTAAAAATTGAGAAATTGCCCATCGCTAGCCCTCCTACTGCCAAGCGCTATTGTGCGGATAAAATCCTAAGCTTTTTGCCAGAAATAAAGTTTACGGACCTTGCCACGGGCCTTTTTTTGTGAGCCGGCCCGATGTGTGTGCGGTCGCTCTCTTGCGTGAGGATGATGCCGCCCTTTTGCAACTCAGGGATGACAAGCCTGGCCTGCGGGCGGCCGGGTGCTGGGTCTTTCCTGGAGGGCATGTCGAGCAAGGGGAAACCCTGGAAGCCGGGGCCCGAAGGGAATTTTTGGAGGAGACGGCCTACAGTTGCCGAACCCTAGTTCCCCTGCTGGCTCTCCAAGATGGTTTTTATCCCGGCTGGCCTCCATATCCGCTCCACTTTTTTCTTTCTACTTACGATGGCAAACAGGGTTGGGATTGTCGTGAAGGTCAGGAGCTTCGATTTGTCGAAAGAAACGAAGCCAAAAAAATTTCCATGCCTGCCTACCAGCTCTGTCTCTGGGATATGGCTATTCTTTACAAAAAAAGCCTTCTTCTCTAGAAATTAACGATGTCCGCCTTTTCAGTTCCTTACGCGAATTTTTCTCTGAAAACGCGGGAGGTTCGCGATCGCCTGATGCAGGCCTTTGCTTCCGTTCTGGATGAAGGCAGGTACATCCAAGGACCAGAGGTTCAGGCCTTTGAAAAGGAGTTTGCCCAATATTGCGGAAGTCCTTTCGCCACTGGGGTTGCCAATGGAACCTGTTCGCTCCATCTGACACTGAGGGCAATCGGGGTGGGGCCGGGGGACGAGGTGATCACTGCGCCCAATTCTTTCATTGCTTCCGCCTCCACCATTGCCTTGGTAGGGGCCAAACCGGTTTTTGCCGATGTCCGCGAGGATCTGAATATCGATCCTGATGCAATTGAGGCAGCCATCACCCCCAGAACCAAGGCCTTGGTGCCGGTTCATCTGGCTGGACGGATGGCGCAGATGCCCCGAATCCTTGCCGTTGCGAAAAAGCACAATCTTTTCGTCCTCGAGGATGCTGCCCAATCTGTGGGGGCCAAACTGGACGGGAAGAGAGCCGGTTCCTGGGGGGATGCGGCCAGCTTTAGCCTTCACCCGCTAAAGAATCTACATGCTTATGGGGACGCGGGAATTCTAACCACCCACCGGCGCGAACTTTTGGACAAGCTTTCCCTGGCGAAGAACCACGGTTTGAAAAGCCGGGATCATTGTGAGTTTTGGGGCTTCAATTGTCGGCTGGATGAGATGCAGGCCGCACTCCTTCGTGTTCATCTTCGGGAGTTGGACCGCTGGACAGAGGAGAGAAGGGCTTTGGCGCACCGGTACCATCAACTTCTCAAGCCCTTTGTCTCCATTCCCGCAGAGGGCATGGGGGAGTACCACGTGTATCAAACTTACGTTGTCTTGGCCGACAGAAGGGATGATCTTCAGGCTTTCCTTCGCAAGGAGGGGATTGAGGCGCTGGTGCACTATCCCACCCCGATTCACCAGCAACCCGCCGCCCAAGGTCTTGGGTATCGGGCTGAGGATTTTCCAAAGACGATGGAACTGAGCCGGAAAATTCTCAGCCTTCCCCTGTATCCGGGGCTGACCCACGGCCAACAAGACCAAGTGGCTGATGCCTTTGCCCAATTTTATCGCTTATGAGCGAGATCCAATGAGAGTTCCCTACAATTATTTGCCCATGCAGTTTGCCAGGCCCGAGGCAATCTTTCGGGATTGGCGGCGTCTCATCCGCACCAGCGAATTTACGCTCGGCCCCTTCGTGGAGGCATTCGAGAAAAAATTTGCCCGATTCATTGGGGCCAAGTACGTGGTCTCGACCAACAACGGCACTGATGCGCTCATCATGTCGCTCAAGGCAGTGGGGGTTCGGCCCGGAGACGAAGTTATTTCTGTTACAAACACCTTCTACGCGACGATCGGGGCGATTGTGGCGGCGGGAGCCAAGCCGGTGCTATTGGACTGCGACGAACGCTATCAAATTGACCTCAACCTGATCGAGCGTGCGATCACCCGGAAAACCCGATGCATTCTGCCGGTACATTGGCCGGGATGCTCCCCGGACATGCATGCATTGATGAGGATCGCCCGCCGCCACGGCTTGCCTGTCGTCGAGGATGCGTGCATGGCCGTCGGTGGAAGCGTCCGGGGCCGGCATCCTGGCACCTTCGGTAAAGTGAATGCCTTCAGCATGCACCCCCTCAAACCTCTCAATGTGATGGGTGACGGGGGCATGGTGGCCACCGACGATGAGCGCGCTTACCGCTGGATGCTGAGGTACCGCAACCATGGGATGGTGGACCGCAACCACAATGACATTTGGGGGGTGAATTACCGTCTCCAACCTCTTCAAGCGATCGTAGCTAGCCATGTCCTCGATACCGTGCCCGAAATCGTCAGGATCCGGACCCGCAACGCCCGACTGCTAGACGAGGGGCTACAGCAGATTCGGCCTTGGGTGGTTACACCGTCGCGACCGGCCGGATTTAAGGAAACTTACGGGCTGTATATGGTGCTGGCAAAAAAACGGGATGCGCTTCTCCGGCACCTCCAGAAGCATGGCGTGGAAGCCAAGGTCCACTATCCCGTGCCGCTTCACCTGCAAAAGGCAGCGCGGGTCTACGGATATCGACGCGGAGACTGCCCAAGGGCGGAGCAACAGGCCCGAGAGTTGGTTTCCCTTCCGATGCACCAATATGTTAAACCTCGGCAAATCAAATATATGATTCAATGTATCCGAAGCTTTTATTCGTAACAGGCATCTTCCTAAAATAATCCGAAACGTTAAAAACATGATAAGCAACGCGGAAATATTAGCCTCCCGCAAACGGTGCTGTGAGCTCCGCAAACGCATTCTTGCCATTTCCCGTCTACACGGGGCCATCCACATCGGAGGCTCTTTTTCCTGTTTAGAAGTTTTGGATATTCTTTATTACCAAATCATGAAAAAAAACGAGCGAGCGGAATACCATGACTCATTTATCCTGTCCAAGGGGCATGGCTGTATTGCGTTATTTGCTACTCTGGAGAGCCTCGGCATCATGCCTTCAGAGGAAATTAAAAATTATTGCACCGCCAAGGGAATTCTTGGCATGCATCCAGATCGCGGAACGCCCGGAATTCTAACTTCCACTGGATCCCTGGGGCATGGGTTGGGGATGGGGGCGGGCCTTGCTCTTTACGAAAAAGTTTTTGGCGGAGATCGTCAAATTTACGTCTTGATGTCGGATGGAGAGCTTCAGGAGGGATCGGTTTGGGAAATTCTCCTGCAGGCACCGGCTCTTGGTCTAAAAAACCTAGTTGGGATTGTGGACTACAACAATCTTCAGTCCATGGATTTCACGACGAATAGTCATCCGAATTTTTATCCACTCTTACCTAAGCTTGAATCCTTTGGATGGGAGTCGGCTGAAGTCGATGCCCACGATCAAAAGGCGGTCTACCAAGCGATTGCAGGTCGGAGCGGGAACAAACCCTTCTTTTTGGTGGCTAAGTCCGTCAAAGGGAAGGGGGTGAGCTTCATGGAGAATCAGCCGATGTGGCATTACCGATCCCCCAACCCCCAGGAAATGGAGCTTGCGATGCAAGAGCTTAAAACTCAGGGGGACTCTATTCCATGAGGGACGCCTTCTCAAAAGCGCTTTATCAGGTCGCTCAAAAGACACCCAAAGTCTTCATTGTCGTTGCTGATATTTCGCCCGCTGCCAGCATGGAGCCTTTTCGCAAGGAGTTCCCAGATCGATTTTACAACGTTGGAGTTTCGGAACAGGCAATGATTTCCATCTGCACGGGTCTGGCCTTGCGAGGCTGTCGTCCTTTTGCCTACACCATTGCTCCCTTTGCCATATATCGACCGTTCGAGCACATTCGCGTCGAACTTTGCTACCAAAATCTCCCGGTAACCGTGGTAGGGGTTGGGGCAGGGCTCTCCTATTCGGTGGCGGGGGCAACACACAACGCCATTGAGGATATCGGCGTGATGAGCGCCTTGCCAAATATGCGGATTTTGGCGCCCTGTGACCCTTGCGAGGTTTTTGATGCAGTCGAAGCCTGCGTGAAATTAGACGGCCCTGTTTATCTTCGCTTGGGCAAGGCGGGGGAACCCAATTTAACAAAGAATGCGGTAGAGCCATTCGTTTTTGGGAAAATCAGGAAAATTTCTGAGGGCGAAGGAGTGGCGGTCCTCGGCTACGGCCCTATTTTGCAACTGGCGTTTCAAGCCGCGGAGGAAATGTCCGCAAGCCAGCGTTCCCGCCCTGCTATTTTTTCAGTTCACACCATAAAACCCTTGGACGCAGAACGAATTGCTTCGATTCTCGGGGAGTATCGGCGAGTGGTTGTTCTGGAAGAGACCACCGGGTTTGGGTCTTTGGGGTCGCAAATCAAGGAGATCGCGTGGAACCTCAAGGCGAATTGTGATATCCATTCCATTCACTTGCAGGATAAGTTCATCAAGTGCTATGGAACAAAAGAGCAGCTGATGGCGGCACACGATGTCCACGTTGAGCGCGTGAAAGCCGCCTTGAGCGGACGCGGAGAAAGGAAATAATGAAAGAAATAAACTTCATGGAATCCCTGCATAAAAGAACGAAAAGGGACTATACAGAGCGAGTCGTGAAATATGATAAGCCGGCGTGTGCGGAAATCGCATGTGCCTATGGCAGGGAGTATTGGGACGGCGGGCGGGAATTTGGTTACGGAGGATACTCTTACCGCGAAGGCTATTGGAAGCCGGTTGCAGAACAAATGATCCAGCACTACGGATTGAAAAAAAACGCCAAAATTCTAGATGTCGGCTGCGGAAAAGGCTTCCTTCTGCATGAAATCTCGTTGCTTTTGCCCGACGCGCAGATCCGGGGAATTGATCTCTCGAAGTACGCTGTCGAGAACGCCAAAGAAGAAATCAAGCCCAGTTTGCAGGTCGGCAGCGCTGTCTCCCTTCCCTTTCAGGACAAGGAGTTTGACCTAGTATATGCCTTGGGGTGCTTACACAATCTGTATAACTACGAACTCCTCAAGGCCTTGCAGGAAATGGAGCGGGTTTCGAAAGCCTTTAAATACACTATGCAAGAGTCCTATCGAAACGAGCGGGAGAAAATCAACATGTGCAATTGGCAGCTCACCCAGCATTCTTTTTACACGCCAGAAGAGTGGAAATGGTTTTTTGCCTTAGCCGGATATCAAGGGGATTACGGCTTTATTTATTTTGAATAATGCAAAAAACACCTTGCCATGTATGTGGACATACAAGACTCCGAATTAACCAAGGCTCGCACCAGATTGCCCGGATCACCTCGGACTGCCGGCCTTGGCAGGGTAAATACCACATCGGGACCTGTCAAAAGTGTGGAGTGGTACAAACTTTGGTTGATAAAAAGTGGCGCGCAGATTGCGAAAAGATTTATCAAAACTATCTCATTTATCCGCAAACCATCGGAAAGGCCGAACAAAAAATCTTTTCTCCTAAGGAGAACAGACTTCTTCCAAGATCCGAGGCCATCGTTAGCCATCTTAGAAAAAAGGGGTTTTTCAGGGGTACGGGTGTCAGGGTTCTCGAGATAGGGGCGGGCGCCGGATTCTTGCTTCAGCAGATCAGCAAGCTAAAGAAAAACTGCAAACTTTTCGCAGTGGAAAAAAGTCCTGACTGCGTTGCTAAAATCAAATCCCTCCCCAAGGTTCAGAAGGTATTTCCCAGCCTTGAGAAAGCGCCCTCTGGTTTCGATAAAATTCTTTTGATCCATACCTTAGAACACATTTCCGAGCCGGTGGGCTATTTGCAGGCGTGCCGTCGGAAACTGGCGCCCTCGGGGCTTCTTTTCGTGCAGGTCCCAAACTCTGAAAGCAATCCATTCCTTCTCGCTGTGGCTGACCATTGCTCTCACTTTACGCCACAATCTTTGAAAGGTTGCTTGGAAAAAGCCGGTTTTCAATGCGTGCATTTGGAGAAAATCTTTGGGGGAAAAGAAATCGCGGGGATCTTCCGGCCGTCCGAAAAGCCCATCCGGAGCAAGACTTTCAGCGCAGATTCCCGGTGGTTGTCGGGGCACGTTTGCAGATTGCTTGCCATTCGCAACAGATTCATGCGAGCCAAAAAGCCAGTGGCTCTTTTTGGGACATCCTTGGGCGCTACTTGGGTGATGTCGCAATTCAAAAGAAAAGTCCTTGCATTACTTGATGAGGATCCGTCCCGTCTTGGCAAAGAATTCATGAGTGTAAAAATTCAACACCCTGCAGCTGTGGCGTCGAACTGCCCCGTGTTTTCCACCGTGCCGTTCACGCGTTCCAACAAATTAAGAAACAAACTTCGTCGTTTCCGAAGACTTCATGCTTGCTAACACCAATAACCTTGCCGGCCACGTAATATGGATCACCGGTCTTTCCGGGGCGGGGAAAAGCACCGTTGCTCAACAGGTGGTTCAACGACTGCGTGCGCAGGGAAGATCCGCGATCTTTCTCGACGGCGATGAGTTGCGGGAAGTCTTCGGCGCGACCAGCCACAACGAGAAAAATCACGGCCGGGAGGGGAGAATCAACTTGGCGCTGCAATATTCCCGTCTTTGTGGGGTTCTTGCTTCCCAGGGTTTTACGGTGGTGATTGCCACGATCTCCCTATTTCGGGAAGTTCACGATTGGAATCGCCAGAATCTGCCTGGGTACTTCGAGGTGTACCTAAAAGTTCCTCTTGAAGAACTAAGGCGGCGCGACCCCAAAGGAATTTATCGTAAGCACCAGGCAGGAGAGTTGAAACATGTGGCTGGTCTTGATCTAGATGTAGACGAGCCGGAAAAACCGGACATCTTGGCGGAATACTCGCCAAAAAAAACAACCACCGAGGTAATTGATCAAATTTTAGAACAGCTAAAAGGAGGTGCAATAAAATGAAAACCGAGTGGGATTATACTAAATTGGCAGATGCTTACCTAAAGCGTCCGGATTACGCCGAGGCCGCAATTGATGCTATGCTCTCCATCGCAGGCCTTGAGAAAGAAATGAAGGTTTGCGATGTTGGTGCTGGGGTAGCCCACCTTACTCTTATGCTGGCAGCCCGGGGCATGGAGATTGTTGCCGTGGAGCCGAATGATGCCATGCGGGCCAACGGTATTAAACGAACGGCAAAATTTAAACGTGTCGTATGGCACGAAGGAACCGGGGAGAGCACTGGGCAAAAATCTGGTTCTTTTGACATGGTGACGTTCGGCAGTTCATTTAATGTGTGTGACCGGCTCAAGGCCCTAAAGGAAGCTGCCCGCATCCTCAAGCCCAAGGGCTGGTTTGCCTGCATGTGGAACCACAGATGTTTGGATGAGAAAAATCAGTCTCAAATCGAGCAAATTATCAAGAAACTGGTTCCCGGATACGGCTATGGAATTCGAAGGGAAGACCAAAAAGCAATCATAAATCAAAGCGGCATTTTCGGCCCAGTCATCCACCTGGATTCAGGCGTCGTTCATGAGCAAGAAATCGAAGAGTGCGTGGAGGCATGGCGCTCTCACGGCACTTTGCAAAGGCAGGCAGGTGAAAAATTTAGGGAAGTGGTTGATGCGATTGAGAAATATCTCAAATCACTTCACCAGAAATCCATCCAAATCCCGTACCTAACGAATATTTGGCTCACGCAGTTAAAGTAATCGAATAGTGCGTATTCAATTTTCCACCAAAGCAAAGACCCTGCAGTCTTTGCAGAAAATACTCAAGACTGGGCGAGTCTCGCCGCTTACCTTCATTTCGGTTGGGCAGTGGTGCAAAGATCCCCAAAAGAACGAGCAGGAGATCTGCAAAATAATCGGACCCGGCCCCTGGATCGTCCGTTCTAGCTGTGCTCGTGAAGATGGAATAGCGGCTTCTCACGCTGGAGCCTTTCTTTCTATCCCCAACGTTTCAGCGCCACAGCTTGCCGAAGCAGTCAAGAGGGTGGTGGAGTCCTACGGTAAGGCTTCGCACGAGGATGAGGTTCTCATTCAGCCCATGTTGCAAAACGTAATCCGGTCCGGGGTGGCCTTCAGCCACGATCCCACAACCTGCGCGCCCTACCGAACTGTTAGCTGGTCGGAGGGTGCGGATACATCCCGTGTGACGGGTGGCCAGGGAGGGCAAACATGGCAGCAAGCCGCACAAAGCCCTTATCCTCCGCCTTCCGAAATTTCAGGTGTTTTGGCGCTACTGGAAGAGGTTTGCGAACGATTTGGTGAAATACCGCTGGATATTGAATTTGCTCTTACCCGAGAGGCAGGAGGTGAGGTCCTCTGGTTGCTGCAGGCCAGACCCTTGGTTTTACGTGAAGCTCCCGAGGAACCTGGGACGCAGGCTCGCCGACTCGAAATCCTTGAGAAAAAAGTGCGAGCGGGCATGAAAACCCATCCTTTTCTGATCGGCCAGCGGAGCGTCTACGGAGTGATGCCGGACTGGAACCCGGCGGAAATCATCGGCCTTCGACCCAAACCGTTGGCCCTCTCCCTTTACCGTGAGCTGATCACGGATTCAATCTGGGCTTACCAGCGGGACAACTACGGTTATCGTAACCTCCGCAGCTTTCCCCTTATGCCTCATTTCTTCGGGCTTCCTTACATTGATGTGAGGCTCTCCTTCAACTCCTTCATTCCCGCCGATCTGCCCCCGGCCCTGGCAGGTCGCCTAGTGGACTATTACACCGAAAGGTTGCTGGAAGAGCCCTCTCTCCATGATAAGGTGGAATTTGAGATTGTTTTTTCCTGTTATACCCTTGATCTCCCCGAGCGCCTGCAGGCTTTGGAGAAATGCGGTTTTTCATCCGAGGAAAGGGAGCAGATCGAGGATTCGTTGCGTAGACTGACGAACCGTATCCTGCATCCGGCCGACGGCCTTTGGAAGGCAGACGAACGACGGATTGCACGACTTTTAGAGCGGCGCCAGGAACTCTTTGCCTCTAATCCGGACCCAATCGAGGCGATTTACTGGCTGCTGGAGGACGGCAAGCGGTATGGAACGCTGCCTTTTGCCGGGCTGGCGCGCGCCGGATTCATCGCCGTGCAGATGCTCAAATCATTGGTCCACACGGGGGTCTTTAGTCAGGCGGATTACGATTCCTTTTTGGCCAGCCTGACTACGGTGAGTGGTGACCTTGCTCAGGATAAGGAAAAAATGACAAAGGGTGAGTTTTTGAAGAAATACGGACACCTACGCCCTGGAACATATGACATTCTCTCCGAGCGATATGATGAGAATCCGGATCTGTATTTCCAGTGGCCCGAAAAAAAAGGGGAAGTTTCACACAAAAAGCCGGCCTTTGCCTTGACCTTGCCGCAGATGCGCCGAGTGGAGGCCCTGCTCAAGGAGCACCGGCTGGAACCAGATCCAGTGGCGTTTTTCGGCTTCCTAGAAAAGTCGATCCAACTGCGGGAATGGTCCAAATTCCAGTTCACCAAAAATCTTTCAGACATTCTGGCGCTGATTGGCCAAGTTGGAATGTCCCATGGATTCAACCGGGAAGACATGGCCTATAGCGAAATCCTTGCGTTCAAGGAGCTGCACATCACGGCAGATTTTCCGCGGGAGCGTTTGGCAGCGAGTATCATCAGCGGAAAGGAAAAATACCGCACGGCTTGTCGCCTAGCCCTTCCGCCTCTGCTGACCCGGCCGGAAGAGGTCTGGGGTTTTCTCTGGCCGGAAACCAGTCCCAATTTTATCACTCAGAAATCCGTGGTCGCGGAGGTTGCGGACAGCCGGTGCCGGAAAAACCTAGCGGGGAAGATCGTTTGCATTCCCAGTGCTGATCCTGGATACGACTGGCTCTTTTCCCACTCCATCGGCGGACTGGTGACCGCCTGGGGAGGGGCGAACTCCCACATGGCGATCCGTGCGGGAGAGCTAGCCTTGCCTTCGGTGATCGGGGCTGGCCAGGCCAATTACGACAGCTGGTCAGGGGCAAAAAAACTTCGTCTGGATGCGGGAAATAAAAAGGTTGAGATTCTAGCATGAGGGTCTGTGCCATCACTCAGCGTGTGGATCGAGTGCCCGGGCGGGGTGAGGTCCGTGATTCCTTGGACCAGCGACTGGAGGTTTGGGTCTTACAGCAGGGTTTTCTTCCTCTGCCCGTTCCAAACCGGATATCTACGCGGTCAGCCTTTCGGGCTTGGCTTTCTCGAATCAAGCCGGACTGTTTGCTCTTGAGCGGTGGAAATGATTGGGGGGAATTTTCAGAAAGAGACCGAACGGAGTTTTGGTTGCTGGAGTGGGCCTTGACCCGAAAGATGCGGGTTCTTGGGATTTGTCGCGGAATGCAGGTAATGGCGCGGTTTTCTGGGGGCAGGCTAGCTAGGGTTGACGGGCATTGCGGAGTCGCTCATCGGCTTTTGGGCGGATTTGCCTTGGTTAACAGCTTTCACCGATGGGCGGTTCGCGGTTGTCCTCCGGGATTCCGGATTGTCCAAACTGCCCCAGACGGATGTCCCGAGCGGATGCAGCATGGCAAGTTGCCCTGGACGGGGGTCATGTGGCATCCGGAAAGGCCCGGGAATCGGGGGGTGAGAATTCGTTTATGAAGGCACTGATTTTGGCGGCTGGAAGGGGGAGTCGCCTCGGGCGATTGACTGCTCGCAAACCCAAGTGTCTGGTTGTGGTTCGGGGGAAAAGTCTCTTGGAAAGGCAGATTTCCGCGATGAAGCGTGCAGGATTACAGAAGATTGGGATCGTCGTGGGATATCGTGCAAACACTATCAAAAGACAAGGGGTTAAAAAAATCGAAAATCGCAGATGGAAAACGACTTACGGTGTATTTTCCATGCTATCTGCTCGGCGCTGGTTTGGCCGAGGGCCTTTGCTCCTGAGTTATGGGGATATTTTTTATTCGTGGAGGGATTTAGACAGGCTTCTTCAATCGCCGGCTGATGTGGCTGTGGCTTATGATCCTCGATGGCTGAATTTATGGAGAAAAAGATTTGAAGATCCTGCAGCTGATGCTGAAAGTTTTCGAATCAGACGAGGAAAAATTATCGAAATCGGAACCGCCAACCCCGATATAAAAAAAGTGCAGGGGCAGTTTATGGGGCTACTGAAGTTCAGCCCGAAGGGCTTGCGGCGCGTTGCCACCCTTTGGAAGAAATTGCCACGGTCACAACGGGATCGTCTCGACATGACAGGCATGTTGCGCAGGATGATTCAGCGGGCCTGGCCGGTTGCGGGCGTACCCATTCGGCACCCTTGGGGGGAAGTGGATTCCGCGGATGATCTTGCTTTATATGAACGTAGAGGCATCAAGGCGTAGTTGATGAACACGACCTCTCGCAAAGACATCTTGGTCAATTTTGAAAAAAAACCAAGAATCTGTTCGATTTTATATGATGGCAGAAGCGGCTCAGTCTTTTTACAAAGCTTGCTCGACAACCATCCGGATGTTTCCACCTTCCCGGCGACGGCGATGTGCGGCGGAAGGAGGGGTGTCCATATCAATAAAATCCTAGATCAGGTAGAATCCCTGAACTGGGAAAACTTGGGTCAGTTATTTGTGGATCAATATCCGGTGGTTTTTGATAGCCGTGATGACACCACCAACTGCCGGTTACATCAGCTTGGAGCCGATCAAAATGAAACTCTAAACGTAAAAAAAGAAGATTTTTTGAGGAGTTGGCAATCCATGGACCCTCTTGAGAAAAAGAGCCGCCGCACTTTTTTTATCGCCATCCATATGGCCTATGAATTGGCAAAGGGGAGGTCCTTGGGAGCAAACTTTACGATCGTCCATGCCATGCATACGCCTGAACCCAGCATGGAGCCTCTTTGCTCCGCGTTTCCTGAAATGAGAATCTTGCTTATGACACGGGAACCACTGGAAACATTCAACAGCCATTTCCGACATCATATCAAGGCATATGAAGTGGAGAATCCAGGGAAAAACTTTTGGGACTTGGAAGAAAGTGCTGAGTATCCTTTTCACATTTTCAAAAACATTTTCACCTCGTATGAAAACATTGGACAGTGGGCAAGGAATCGGAACTTTGTTAGGGCCATACGCCTCGAAGATCTACACGAGCAAATCGAGCCGACAATGCAAAAACTGTGTAATTGGCTGGATATCACGTACTCCAATGAGTGCAAGCAGGCAACTTTCGGAGGTAAAACCCACTGGGGAGATATTAGCATTGAGCTTAAAACGGGGGCTTGGCGACCCAAGGGCCTTTTCGATTGGAAGAAGCACTATTTTAAAAACGATGCTGAAGTTCTGGTGACACTTTTGAAAGAACGTTATGAAATATACCAATATCCGTATGAAAGGACTTTAGTAAAAAAAACATCTAACGAATTTGATCAATCTGCTGGTCTTCCCAATAAATGGGAATGTGAATATCTTGCCCATATTTACGGCACGACCTCATCCGAGGCCCAAGCCTTGTTTAAAACAAAAGCTAACTTTGCATGTTCTATGCTTGAAAAAGTCTTCAAATCTAAAAAAACGGAACTACTAACACGAATAAGAAAACAAATTATGAGCAGAATTGAATTCTCAAAAAGCATGTTTCATCGACAAGAAATACAAATACCTTATCTGTAAAATGAATTTCCTGAAGAATAGATTGCCGGCAAACTATATTAGATTTTTCGAGTCTACGAAAAATACTAAAGATTTATCCGCATCACACCACTTCGGTAAGCTGATCGAAACGAGAAAGCTTAACTATGACAACCTATCATGGTATCTGTATTCAAAGTATCTGCGTGATTTCGGAAGCTTAGGGGATTTTGTGAAAAAAATGATCGAAATAGAAAAAATGGCGAATAAAAAGTCACACACTTCAAAGGAGTTTTCATATCTAAATACAAAGTTATCCAGCGCAATTGAAGAGATTAAAAAAGACAAAGCATTATCTGAGAAAGAAACCATTTGTTTTGCTGTTTGCGTATGGGGGAGAAGTCATCTAGAGGCTCTCGACCAGATCACGATGCAATCCTTGTTCTCTGAAAAACAAGCATCTTCACTTAGGCAGAAATATAAATTTATTCTATATCTTCAAATCGGATCCGTGCCAGAAGAAGATAAACAGGACTTTCTTAAGAAATATCGCGGCGATTTCGATGAGATCAAAGTATTGGATATAACTGACGAAACAACGAAATTGCAAAAGTTTAAGAAAGTTTCAAAGTATGACTTGCTGGGATACCTACAAACACTGCAGCTTCTATTTTCAAAACAAAGGAATGCCCACTTATTTCCCTTTTTGCCGGATCTTTATTATTCCTCGTTTTATATTAAAAATATCGTATCATTAAGTCTAAAGGAAAAAAAGGCGATCCTCCAGCCCGCATTCCGTTCCACCGCTCGTGGGTTTCAGATGGTTCAACGGCTAAAAAAGCGGACTGGCAGGACTCTCCTTAACTCCGCGGAACTGGGTCAAATCGCTTACCAGACGATCGCTCCCGAATCCAAACAATGGGTCATAAACCAAGAGACCATTAACTCGGGCATATTTCCAAATTCCCATATGTTTATCTACACCAATAAAAACAGAGTCACCGTCCAGTCCCCACATTTTCACTGTAACTTTATTCCAAACTATTTGATAAAAAAACTAAAGGATCGTTTTTATTTTACGCTCGATAGTGAACTAGATTTAGTGGTCTCGCCTGTCGAAAAGATTTATCATCAAAAGGATGAAAAGCTCTTTTGCGCGCATTTCAGCGACTTTTCGAGTCCAAGGGAACTTTATTATAAATTCAAATATAAGAACAAGAACCGCACCCTTAAGTTTCTGCTGGGTGATATATATCAACACAGGCGGGATCTTTTAAATGGGGTATTTAAAAGAAAAAATATTCTCCCTATCTTGTCAACAGATAAAAGTGAGCCAGTGGTTGAAAGATTCCTTGTTGAAATCTTTGAGATGATGAATCTTTATTTGGATAAACTTTACGAAATGAAAAAGATAATAAAAAAGGAAGGATTTTATGAAAGAATTTAACAAAATATTGCCAAATCAAAAAATCTTACAAGCCAACTTTCTGGGCTCTAAAGTAAAGTACGAAAAAAGAATATACAATATATGCCTTCGCAATACCTCTTTAGAAATACCGTTAATTCAATCTTTCCGTGGAATTTCCGAGGTTCCTAAAGTGTGGATGAGCTCGAATTCCCTTTCTTTAGGTTTCTACGCTTTTCTCATTAGGCTTGTAAAGCCAAAGCGAATATTGGAAATCGGAACTTTTATAGGTCGAGCAACTAAAACCTTTCTGATGGCAGCAGATAAAGACTGTAAAGTATGGACAATTGAAAAATTCAAAAGCGCCTCATCTGCAGCTAAACAGAATCTACAACGAGAAATTCAATTAAAAAGATGCTGTGTCCTTGATGGGGATGCACGTGAAGTCTTAAACTCAGAGAATTTGAAGAAAAAGAAATTTGATTTCGTCTTTATTGACGGTGATAAAGGAGCTTACGATCAGTACCTTAAAATTCTTAAGAATAGATTGTACCCCAGGGGTGTAATTGTTATTGACGATATCTTTTTTCAGGGTGATTCAATGAATAAAGTAGCTTCAACCGAAAAAGGAAAGGGAGTCAAAAAATGTATTGCTTTGGCAAGGAAGCTAAAGGGATTTAATAAAATCTGCATCCCCCTTGGCAACGGCATTTTGATCCTGCAAAAGAAATAAATTGAAACTAATTCTCACGTTCGAAGACATTGAGGAATGGCTTATATTCGTTAATTTTTCAAGCCCTTTTCTCCTAAATTGCCCATTAAGGACATTATTTATAAAAATAGTGCTTATTTTTCCGAGCGAAACTGTTGTTTTGGATAACTTAAACAAAAATAATATATCTGAAATAAATCAGTATACGAAAAACTTCTTTGAAGACAAAAATCGGGCTCTATTCAAGCGCCATAATCTGCTGTTGAAAGAATCTAAGTTTATAAAAACACTTTCAGGTCGAATCATGTGGTTAAAGCCAACTTTCCTTTTTCCAAGAGAAAGCATCATTTCCTTAATACATGAAAAGCCAATCCGTAAGATATTATTAGTTTACCCCCAAAAATTTTCCCTAAAAGCCGAGATAAGAACGTTACTTGCGGACAAAGATAAAGTTCCCTTTTATTATTACTTAAATAACGAATTCAACCAAGATGAAATTAAAAAAAGAAATGAATATATTTTCATGTCAAAAAAGTACTTTTGCCTATTTACAAGGGAGTATCACCCTTTGGTTTTTCCTGACTCAAACGTCTCTTCCTTTTTCAAGAGCGATATCAGGAGCCAACTAAAAAAGAACCTGTTGCTTTTGAAAGATCTTAGAAAATATCCTATTTATAATTATGAAAGGAACAAAAAAAGAGGCCTTTATGAAAGACTTTTCGGAGGCGCGGGTCAAAAACCTTTGCTTTGTTTTTCTTCAAACAATAACCATAAAAGGTCACTTCTATATAACGTGATTAAAAAAGCTGAAAAAAATTAATTTATCTATAATAATACCCAATTACAATCATGCTTCTTACCTCGAGCAAGCAATAGCTTCTACACATTCGCTTAGTCAAAGGGGGGCTGAAGTAATCCTAATCGATGATGCTTCTTCAGATTCTAGCTCAGAGGTTATCCGTCAGTGTCAGAAAAGATTTATATTTAAGTTTATCAGGAATACGGAAAATATTGGGGTTTCGTCTTCTTGTAGTGTGGCAGTAAATCGCTCAACAAAACGGTATTTGTCGTTTTTGGCCGCTGACGACTATTTTCATCCGGAGGCTTCAACTTGGATATCTAGAATGATGAATGAAAACCCCGACTGCAGACTCTTCCTCTGGAATAGCAAGCAGAAGTACGAACTGGGCAAGCCTTTTCAGGACAAGGCTATTTACAACAGGCGGCACGCTGTTTTCTTTGAAAGAATGAACTCGGCTCAATTCTTTGCAGAAAAAAATAAGGGGATTCCTTTTGTTGGCACGGGAATATATGATAAAGCTATTTTTCTCAAAGCTGGAGGCTTTGATGGTAAATACCTTTCGTATTCTGACTACTTTCTCTGTTTGGAATTAATCTTTAGGCATGGTTTTTATCTCACCTCAAAGCCCATTTCGTACTTTCGTCAAACTAAGTATAATTTAAAGAATAAAGACGATCTTAAAAGTCTTCAAAGAGGTGCACTTTCTCACCTCTTCAGAAAGTTGAAAAACAACTATGATTCAGACTTTAAAAACTTTCTGATTCAATCGGGTTCGCTTTTGGTGTTCGAAGAAATCCTAGCCGATAAGAAAACCATGACCTTGCAAGAAATGAAGCCTTTTTACACATCTAAGGTTAAAAGAATATTGTTGCATAAAAAGATTCGCAGATTGTTCAGAGACCCGATTCCCTCTTTTTTCAAAAATCTGTTTCGATAAGTTGTGTGCCATTACCAGTAGGCACCATTTTCCATCAATCGATTTTTGCCCGGTGTTTCATTGGGTAAGGGACGGGTCCAAGCCTTATTGGAAGCATCGTAAATACCTGAACAATCGTACCTTCCGCCCCGAATTCCAAAAAGGAGTTGGGTAATTCCTCCCAGATGAATGCCCTTTCTGCCTAATGTTTTTGCATGCACCGCTAGTGGGAGTGACCATGCCCCAGCCCCAATCAGAGCCAGGTCAAACTCCTTGGTTTCCATTAGGCCCTTAAGTCTTTCCAGTGCCTTTCCCCAGTCCTGATCTACGGGTTTTTTCATGTAGGCAAATGGGGGTGAGGAAATAAAGGAAATATGTGTGCTAAGCCTTTTCAAGGCTTTTTGGGAATTTCTCGGGTATATGCCCAAGTGCGGCAATTTATCCAGTTGGCTCTTGGCGGTCTGAACGAAGGGCGTAATAACCAACCAGCGGAGCGAAAGCAAATCTGTTATCCAGGGAGCTAAAGGATGAAAAGGCGATAACAAAGATCCTCCGCACCTCCTCGCTTGAGGCGCATATTCGGCTAAACAAGCGTCTTCGTACTGCGCCAAATAGGTGCCGGGCGGTTGCCATTGTCCGACAACGTCAAGGGAACCCAAGGCAAGGTGGTATGTCTCTGCCCAAGCCAGGAATGATTTTTTTGTGGTGGGGAATACCCCCGAGCACATGTAAAGACGATGAGCTGGGCGGTACCAGCTGGCGGATCTAGGCCAAGGAAGCTGAATCCTGCGGTCCAAATATTCCAAGCCCATCAGTTCTGTTGTGCCAACTTTGCCGATGGCGCAGGGAGCCGACTTGCGGATGGCAGCGGTAACAGTACCGTGATAACGCCTTAGAGCGGCCGGATTCTGGTCTTGGAATCTGGGCCTATTTTTCCCGGGTAAGTTTAATATCCGATTAAGTCGTGGAAGTTTCATTGGCCAGGAAGTTTATTGCGCTTGGCCATACGCCATTTCGTAAGAGAAAAAAACCAGCGTCGCTGGGCGATAGGTCGGATAGGATTGGTGAAGATAGCCTTGAAAAAATCTACCAATCGGTTGAGGTCATAAACTGGGGAAGGGCAGTTGTCCCGAAATGGCGGGGCCTTCACGTAGTGCGCGTAAAGATCGGGGTCGGCATCCACCTGAAGAACATATTCAGCGAGATCATCCAAGGATGAAAAATCCGAGGCACAGATAAAGCTGTCGGGATTGAAATCCTCCTTAACACGGGGGTCCCCCCAGTGAATCGGGATAGTGTGAACATGGAGGGGGTCGACCAATTTTTCCGTGGTCCATCCAGGGCGGCAGCGGTTCTCAAATGCGATGTTGAAGCGGTAATTCCGAATCCAATCCACCTTGCGACGATAGCGATCATCCTTGGGGATGCGAAAACCCGTGTTGTTGAGCGCGGGTCCGGCCGAATCAACTTTTCTACGGCGGTTCAAAATCTGAAAAAACTCCTGCCGTTTGCGAGTAGTCCGGTCGGCATATGCACAGAGCAGAGAGCAAAAGTTGGGCTTGGAAGCCCGAATGGCGATCGGATCAACCGGGCCCTTCCGGATCATGGGCTCGAGCTGCTGGTCGAAGGCGTAAATGGGAAGATAGAAAGCCCGTGGGTCATCCACTTTGTGTGGAATAATTGCATAATCGCACTCTTTCCAATCCGGCCCATAAAGCTCTTGGGTCCAGTAGATCTTGATGCCGTTCTGGAGCCTGTGCCCGTGCCCGATGTGGCCGTAGATCACAAACTCTGCTGGGTCGTCCCAAAGTATATCAAAATGAGGCCTGAGTAAGTCTGTGAAGAAGTTGCGTCCGCCGATATGGAGATCACAGAAACCAAGGGAAACACGTGGCTTATTCATGGAAAAACTGCCTTGCCTTGACCGTCAGATCATTCAGCGGGCGGCTAAACGCAACATGATCAACGATGGAGGCTTGGAGTCTTTGGATGTGTGATGCCACGGCAGGCTGCTCATGAAGGCGATGGGCTAGTGCTACGGCATCTGCCAATTTGCGAGAATCAGTTTCAGGTAGAATAGCTGCAATTTGGGCCAAGGACCTATAGTTTCCAATAAAAATCGCACCTGCCAGGACTGATTCGACGGCCCAATTTCCCCAACGTGGTTTTGAAGTTGTGTGCAAACAAGCGAACGCTGAGCCCATAAGTTCGAGATAATGTCTCGCGTCACCTGATGGTTGATCTATCGGAAGTCTAGATTCGGGCGGGGGTGCGATCCAGCTATTCCTGTCCACCAAGAGCAACGACCTTTGGTTTTTAGTCGAAACGGAGGAAAGAATACGGGTCCAGGCCTGATGGGATTGAAACTGAAGGGGAAATTCCAAGACGTGGTTTTTGTTCCAGGGCCGTGAACGGTAGCGGCGAAAACCGTGATTCAGAAAAAGTTGATATCCTGCCAAGGGGCGAACAAGTGAGTTCTTTTGCAAAGGCCCGCCAGCTTCGATAGAAAAATAGGCCCACAAAGTGCGCGGTGCTTTTTTTACAATTCTTTCCGGTATGGGAAGATCAATGGACACCACCAGGTCATAGGAATCCCAAGGAATGTCATCCACTGAGGGCAGTTTGGAGCCTATGGGCAAGGACTCAAATTTACGTATCTCCTCAAGCTTTTGTGCAACAGAGTCCCTTGGATCAGGATCGTAAGCATACTTATCCTGCCAGGAAAATGTCTCTGGTTCTGAGGCTTGACGGACGATAAAATAATCGGCACCGAGGTCAGCCAAAAAGGAAAAGGGCCCCAAGTGATAGGGGCAGCTAAACACAGCCTCCATCCAGTCCATAGGTTGGTTGATCGTGAAGAGGGCCGGGTAGGCGGTTTGCTTGACCAAGGCAATTTTTTTATCACGCCAAAAATTCAATAGTTCCTGAGTGTCTTGTTTTTCAATAGTGAATGGCGTGGCATGTACTTCAGCCCATCGGAGCAAAGTCCTAGGCAAAAATCTAAAAAAATGCTCAAAAAACTGCGGATTGTGAAACAAATTTACATGATTGCCCACAAATTTAAAAAAACGAATTAATGAAAAAGTTAAATCGATAAATTAAGAGGCGTAATATCGTCTGAAATCGGATAAATTCGAAAGAGACCACCAAATCCACCCGCATTTCTAATGTAGACCGCTCCCAATTTTCTTCTCGCTCTTAGACTAGCGCAAAAATCATTAAAAAGAACAATGACATCAGGATTCTGAAAGTATTCATCCATATAAACGTAAGAGTTTTCTGCGAGTAAATCGAAAATGAATTCAAATACAGTTTTGTAAGAACTTGCTACATTACAGTCAAGAAAAGCAAATCCGATCTTTCGCTTTTCGTTTAGGTATGCTGTTTTGAATTTATTTGTGAGAGTTTGTTCGAAGAGTCCCTGAACAAGAATGCATTGGTCAACATATAGCCCATGGGCTTTTATCATTTCTAAGTGCCATTGATACTTATCGCCCTGACTTGAATAGGGTGAAAAGTAGTTTAAAATGTCAGATCCGAGTTTTTTATCTTTTACTTCAAGCTTCCCGAAAATATCGAAAGCATAAAACCGCACATCTTTATAGGCCTGAGCCATGCCTGAGATGTGATACGCGGAGAGCATATTGCGGAAGGTGTTTAAATCATGAGATCCGAATTCCATATAATCACCACCATACCAAGAAGAACCGACCGTTAACGAAATCTGAGACGACTCCCGAAAGTGGAAAATTACATCAAGATAAGTAAGCTCCTCTCTTGATGAACCAAACGTACTTTTTAAAGGACCATTAGGCTTATATATTTTATCAAGGTGAAAAGTATCTTCACCAAGTGTGCCAGCGCTTGGAGAGGAAAGTTGGTCCGAAGCTAAGGGAATCGAAGGGCTTTTGAATAACTTCCGCAAACTTTTAAATGGCAATAACTTCATTGAAATTTAGCTTATTATAGAATGAAAAAAGTTACAAGTTTTAAATCAGGACTAAAATCGAATTTGTCAGGTTACATTGAAACATCATTAAAGATATATTAAGCAAAATTGTCTTTGCTGAGCGACTGAATTAGATAAATAGACTGGCACTAAAGGATAAATGTGCTGGCGATTGCCACACATTTGCCAAATACATAAGCATCATCGATAAATGCCAAGATGATATGGCCGTTCAAATATATCATGAATTGGACAAAGTCGAAATAAAGCACCAAAACCACCTGCACATCTAATAAAGACAGCCATCATTTTTCTTTTTAATTTTAAGTTAGCACAAAAATCATTAAAAAGAGCAACAACATCAGGATTTTGAAAATACTCGTCCATGTATATATACGAGTTTTCGGCTAATAAAGGAAAGATAAATTCAAAAACTGATCTGTAAGAACTTCCTATATTACAGTCAAGGAAGGCGAATCCAACCTGTCGCTTTTCGTTTAAGTACGCTGTTTTAAATTCCTTTGTGAGCGTTTTCTCAAAAAGTCCCTGAACAAGAATACATTGGTCAGCATATAGTCCATGTTCTTGTATCATTTTTAAGTGCTCATGATATTTATCTCCCTGACCTGAATATGGCGAAAAATAGGTAGAAACATCTGATCCAAGTTTAGCATCTTTTGCATCAAGTTTCCCAAAGATGTCGAAAGCATAAAAACGAACATCTTTGTATGCCTGACATTGTCCAGAAATGTTGAAGGCAGACAGCATGTTTCGGAATGTATTTAAATCATGAGAACCAAATTCCATGTAATCCCCTCCATACGGAGAAGAGCCGACCGTTAACGAAATCTGAGATGATTCCCGGAAGTGGAAATTAACGTCAACAAAAGTCCTAAAATCCCTTGTCCAATCTTTTGTGCTACGGAGTGGACCGTTAGGTTTGTAAATAGAGTCGAAATAGAATGTATCTTCTATCTGGGTATTATTGGGCTGGCACTTTTTTCGCAGGGAATCAGACGACGAAGAATTTGCAAAGAAACCAAATAGCTTTTTGAATAAACTCATTCATTGAAAACTACGTAAAATTTCAACAAGGGAAAGAATTAAAACAAAGCACCATTCTCTACCGTCTTGCGAACCGCATTAACGTGTGAGCTAAGACCGCCGATTTTAAGTCCAGTGACAGGATCTTCGAACAGCCTAATATTTGGATGCTTAAAATAGGGTTGTTTGTTAATCAGAATATAATAACGGATCTCCTCAAGGGCCAACCTCTCGTTGCTGGCTTGAGGGACAAATGCTCTGTTTGGAATGGGTAGATCTGAAAAATCAGGAGCGTCATAATCAAGTATTTGACAAACTTTCCGCAAGTTGGAGCGATCAAGAAAGCTTTGGTATTTTCGGGGGATGTACCGTTTCCATTTATCAGATCCAGGTTTCCATCGGTGGCCATTTTCAACAAATGTTTTGTTCGCGAGTGAAGAATATATCTTAGATGCTTCAACTTCTGAAATAGACCTCCGAAGATAAGTTGCCATTTTCTGGGTAGTTCTTTTGGGATTTTCAAATAGATCTTCATATTTAATGATCTTCATTAGCTCTCTGTTTTTGCAAATATTTTCATAATACGCCTGGATCGCATCAAATAGTGTGTAAAACCACGGGTCCGTGTTAAGAAGTTTAGAGATAACAGCATCTCGCACCACAAGCGAAGAGGTGGCCGAATAAAAAGCAATTTTACTGACAATCGAAAGCAAATTATCAAGCGGGTGTCTAACGACTTGAATCACATCGGTATTTGTCAGGCGAAACTCTTTAAGATCCTGAATTAAAAGTTTGGCATGGGAAGAGTGGATTGGATTGGCCCAGCTTTGGTGATTTAGTGGTAATGCAGAAACAAAAAACTCCAAAATCTCGTCATCCCCGCCCTTCTTTAATTTATTTTTAGAAACTGTCGCTTGATAAAAACAATGCCCAAAACCTTCAGGACCAATCGAGTCAGCAATCAAAAAAGGTTTAAGGGCTGTCCGTAAACAAGCTCTCACAAAAGCCCTATAAAATAAAGATTGCTTCTCAAAAAAATGTCCGACGGAGTCATTTTTAGGACTCGTCGAATCCAAGGCTCTAAGCTTCAAAATCTCCATACAGATGTGTGAAAAAATCATGTTGCCGGAGCCGGGTGCACCCACCGCAAAGAATCTCTTTTTTTGAAAAGAATAATTCCTAGAAAGGTTGCTTATGTGCGCAGGCACCTTGGAAAGCCTGAGTGATTTCTTTATTTTTGCTAGGGACTCCGACAGACCGCTACCTTCATAGTCCCTTTCCTTTTCGGACTGGGCATAAAAAAACACATGAGGATTGTCTGAACTATTTGAGCGCGAAAATATTCTTTGAGATACATATAAAAAACCCAACTGAATTGCAGTTCCAAGGCTTCGTAAATTGATGGGTGGCCATTGGAATCGCCGAAACAGATGAAACTCCCGCAAGCGGAAGCCGGTCGCTGTAAGGGCTTTTTGTAAAATAACTGAGGGTATTGTGTCTGATAATAAAACGACATCTTTCACGTTGGGTTAATTGTTGTGTATAAAAATGCATACACAAGAAAAACCCGCACTCAGAAAGGAGAGTATTCACGGCAAAAGTAGACTATTCCAATTATCCTCTAAGAGGATAGAGTTACATGGGTGAAAGCGCTTCTTAGAAAAATCAGAGGCCTGCTGTACAGGCTCATTCCTGTTCAATGGCATGCCTTGCACAAATATCGGGTTTCAGGATATTCAAGAAAGTGGTCCCTTGAAACTGATAATCTGAATCAGGATCAATTTTCCCAACTGTTTTGGGAGAAAATCTTAAATAAAAAAATGCATGGAAGAATCTTGGAAGCAGCGTGTGGCGACGGTTTAATAGGTTCATTCGGGTGGTGGCTGGAAAAAAATGCTGACTGGAGCGCCGAATGTCAGGAAAGGAGAGAGACTCCAAGGGGGCTATTGGCTCAGTTCAGGGTAAAAGCCAAGGTTTATCCGAGGCTTTTCATGTCTGGGATTGGCGAGAAGCTGGGTGAACAGGAGTTCGATGTGGTCACCGCCCGGGCCGTCCCTGAAATTCTCTGGATTCTACGAAGCATCCGTCGGGCCAAGCTATCCGCATGTGTTGTGGGAATCTGGAACCGGACCGGGTGTTCGCATTGGTCCAAAAGGCTCAACCAGATGAATTATCGCCTAGTCTTAGGTAAGGATCGATTGGAAATTTACCAAAAAAAATGAAGGTGGCTTTTCACAGTCATGGACTTACCTTGCGCGGGTCTGAGGTAGCCCTTTTTGATTACGCCGTCCATTGCCAAACCCTGCTAGGCCACCAGTCCGTCATTGCGGTGCGAGAGCGGAAAAATCTGGCGGACAGCCCAATTTTCCAAACATGGAGCAGGGAACTTCATTGTCTGGTGTATAAAAATAAAAAAGATCTTACTGAGCAGCTCAGACAGCAACAGGTCGAAGCACTCTACCAGATCAAACCCGGACGGGATGATAACTTTGTGATACCCGGGGTTCGAAATTGTATCCATGCCATGTTTCCAGAGTCTGAATTTCACGGCGATGTTTACGCCTACGTTTCGCCTTGGCTGAGTCGGGTTATGACCGGACGTCCTGATCGCTTCGTGCCCCACCTAGTGCCCAAACTTGATTCCAAAACCAACCTCCGCAAGACGTTGAGAATCCCCCAAGATGCGAGGGTCTTTGGACGGCATGGTGGCTGGGATACTTTCAATATTCCCTTCGTTCAGAAAGCTGTTGCTCGCCACGCTCGGCAAAACCCTGGTGATCACTTCGTGTTTCTCAATACTGAACCCATCCGTGGAAGTGAGCAGTTTCCCAATATCCACTATCTTCCGGCCACGGTAGATTCAGTGGGAAAGGCTGAATTCCTCGCCACCTGCGATGCGATGCTTCATGCCCGCTGGCACGGAGAAACATTCGGTTTGGCCGTGGGGGAGTTCGCCGTTTTGGGAAAGCCAGTGATCACTTTTGCGGGCTCCAGAGAAAGAGCTCATCTCGAGATGCTAGGAGGGCAATCTTTGCAGTACCGCCATGCAGATGAATTGATAAAGATATTAATGGATTTTCATCCTCATAGGACGCAGGGAACCGAGTACGAAATATATGCCGACCCGAAGGTTGTGATGGAAATATTTCGAAAAAAGTTTCTCGATAACTAAAGTCCTAGGCGAGGGAAAGTGATGGAGCGCTTTACCCCTGTTTGCTGGTCGGTCGTGATCTCATAAGAAAGGCTTAAGGGTGGCAGGCACCCCCCCCAGGCAAGTTTTCGCAGCCGGAAAAAAAGTTTCGCGATGCGCATTTGGAGCGTTTTGCGATTTACGTCGGCCAGCGCGTTTTCGCCGTGAGAACCGATTCTTTTTGCAATGTCATCCCGGTGCCAAGTAAAGAGGCCGATTGGCTTGCGGATGGAGACAAGGTTCAGGCCTAGCTTCATTTGACGGCGGAACCAGACGTGATCCCCGACGATGCGATATTCGGCAGGGTAGGGGCAACGTTCCCAGAT
>Ga0214923_10001322_pt1 | contig 35428 bp, 28 predicted proteins | sample LL1510_MetaG_FD_177993 | JGI IMG/M metagenome (GOLD analysis project Ga0214923, IMG submission 177993) | Freshwater microbial communities from Lake Lanier, Atlanta, Georgia, United States - LL-1510 | ecosystem: Environmental > Aquatic > Freshwater > Lake | place: USA: Georgia | collected...
AAATTGACGTCCGGAGGTAGCAATTTTTTGAGCCTTTTGGGCATCATACAGCAATGCAAGAATTTGTTTGGCAAAGGCCGGCGCATCTTTACAAATGATTAGGTCAATTTCGGGTTTTGCTCCTAATGCTTCATTAGCTAAAGGCGTTGTGATAACTGGGATACCCACGGCCATAGCTTCCAACAGTTTATTTTGTAATCCAGCTCCTGTAAAAAGGGGGGCAACATATACCTTAGATTGTTGCATTATGGTTGCCATTTCAGGAACAAATCCGGTTAGTTTTACTTTGGCACTTTCCAAGGCAACTAATTCCGCTGCCGGATGAATGCCTGCCAATATCACTTTGGTCTCCGGCAATTCAGCCCAAACCAAAGGCATAATTACTTTTACTAAAAACTTAGCAGCTTCAACATTCGGAAAATAGGCAAGATTACCTGAGAACAAAACATCATTGGGCCTTTCTTCCCAAGCAACTGGAGGATAAGTGAAAAATCGGGAATCTACTCCATTGGGAATTACCTTTAGTTTTTCAGGATGATTTAAATCTAATGCCTTCGCATCCGAATTGGTAATTACCGAATATCCATCATAAATATCTCCAATTCTTTTTTCATAACGTTTTAATAAACTTGCTTCGAGTTGAAAGAACCATTTTTTAGGTCCAGAGACAAATGGAGTTCGATTCAGCATTCCTTTAGACATCGCATCCATATAATCCATAAAATATTTCACCCCAGGAATAATCGGAACCGTCTCCCCCATTCTCACCAATTGCACATAACACAGATTATGGTTTTCTAGAACAATTTCATTCCGTATTATTTGCTTAGCTTTTTCTGAATAAAAATAACTTACCTGAAAAGGCCACTGTTTGAAAATCCCTAAGAATAGCGGAAGGATTCTTTGCCAGAAGGGAATTGGACAGATCAGTATTTTTTTACAAAAGGGTTTAACTGCATTTAACTCTTCTGATGAGGGTAATTTATCTGACAGACAAATTAAGGTAATGTCGAATTTTTCAGAAAGAAATTGAATTTGTTGCCAAGCTCTGAGCTTATCGCCTTTTTGTGCCGGAAGCGGAAACCGAGATAAGGCAATAAGAATTTTCATTCAGTTTAAGGAGTTATAAAACAGAATGGTCTTTTGAGCGATTACCTGCCAATCATACGTTTCTTTAATTTTCAACAAGGCTTGTTGCGCCATTTTTTTTCTAAGCTCAGGATTTTGTAACAATACTATAGCTTTTTCAGATAATTCCTCGGCTGAATTACCCACCATAACTTCCAAATCAGGAATCATAGAAATCCCTTCTAATCCAACGGAAGTAGATAACACCGGAATACCTGAGGCTTGTGCTTCTAATATTTTTAATCGCATTCCTCCACCAGATTTAAGTGGTACTACAAAAATCGAATTCGAATGTAAAAAATGCAATGCTTCAGGAACGGGTCCGATTAAATCCCAACCCTCTTGGTTTGCCCATTCTGTCCAGTGTTTGGGAGGGTTTCTTCCCGCTACTCGAAATTTTACCTCCGGTATTTTTTCTTTTATTTTGGGAAGCACTTTTTTCACGAACCATTGAACCGCCTCTTGATTGGGTAACCAATCCAAACTTCCTAAAAATCCAATTGAATTAGGAATAGGATCCTTATGGGATCCATAAAATTGTTGAGTATCTACGCCTGCAGGGATTATTTCCATCTTACCTAAATACCCTAATTTTTGGGCAAGATTTGCATCTTCTTGGGTAAATACCAATACAGCAGAAACCTGACGCAAGAACTTTTGTTCATAGGACTTTAATGCTTTTGCCATACGCGTTAAGTACCACTTTTTAATTCCTTTTGCAGAATGGGCTAATCGTTCCCAAATTAAAAATTCAAGGTTATGCGCACGATACACAATTGGTCCCTTAAATACTTTTTGAATAGCATTCAAGTAAGGAGAAACATATAATCCTTCCAATTGAATGATATCTGGAGGGGATAATTGAATATGTTGAATTAATTTCTGTTCAAAAGTAGGGGATACAAAACGACTAACAATATAAGGTAATGGACTGGATAGATTTTGAATCGCTTTCCATGGGCTAAGGGTAGTATCAATCGTTTCTGTAATTGCATTTCCAACTAAAGAATTTAACACACTGGGATCTTGATAATGCTTAAGCGTGTTGAGGGCCGCCATTTGCATTTCCTGTCCTGATTTACCTAAATGATTTGCCAATTGCCAGGTTGCAATATTACCTCCATCATTAAGCGGAAATGGAATTCTGCTAACTACCTGAAGAATTTTCATTTAGCAGTAGAATGGTTATTGCCTTTAAAAAGGGATTTAACCCGATTCCATTGGATTAAATAAGAGGAACTATCAAACAATGGGGAATCGTTCGACGCCTTCCAGGTGATCCAACCTGCTATTGGAGTTAACACATAAATCGGCAACCAAATACCTGCCCAAGGATCTAATACATCTTGCTTAGAAAGCTTGGTCCCCTGCATCATTAAAAACCAAAAAAATATAAAAAAACATACGGAAACTACCATTGGCATTCCAACCCCACCTTTTCGAATAATAGCTCCCAAAGGCGCGCCAATGTAGAGAAAGATTAAACAAGTTAGGGGTAACATAAATTTGGAATGATATTCAATTTTATATTCCCGTAAAATTTCTTCCTCCTCCTTCATACGCGTAAGAGTATAATCACTAAAGTTTCGAATGGCTCTTGCATTATTTACCGAACGACTTAATATTTCATACCACTTATTATCTGGAAAAGTAGAAAGAACTCCAATTTTTGAATTTTTGAATGCCAGTTTAGGTAGTGATTTATGGTTGTTTAACTCAGGGATACTTTCATTATTAATAACAGAATCAATTCTCACCAATTGGGGTAATTGCTTTTGAACAAATTCATCTGTTAACGCTTGTTCTGTGTAGGAAAGACTATCCAGCACATGGGTTAATTGCAGGATGTTCATCATTTTATGGTGTGGGGAAAATGCCGATTCATCTGAGCGTTTTAGTCCAAATCCAGACATATCGAAATAGAATCGTAAGGAGTCAAAATAGTATCTGCTAAAAGGCTTGTTTTCAGGTTTCGCTTCGGCGTTTTGAATTTCTTCATATCTACAGCCCCTATATAATTGCATCTGCAAAGTCATCCCTTTATCTATCAAGGCCATTCTTGCAGAATCGGCAAGTACTACTTCAATATTTCCCTTGCCTTGAACATGATTATAAATCATCACTTCTTCCAGTTGGCTTCCTGTTTTATCTTTCCGCGCGGCTCTAAGGCTATACCCATCTATCCCTTTATAAAAATGACCAGGCTTTAGCGCGAAGGTGGGTTTGGTTTGTTGTATATCCCACATTAAGCTAAATAATTTTAGATTGCCTTTCGGCACAACAAAGAAGGAAAACCAAAGGCTGAATAAAAACAAGCCCAGGCAGAAATATAAGATTGGGGTAATTAACCTATGAATACTAATACCCGAAGATTTTATGGCAGCCAATTCATATTGGGCTCCTAAATTTCCCATGGTCATTAGGGAAGATATCAATACTGCCAAGGGCAAGGCGAGTATTACCAAATGGGCACTCGCGTAAATAAATAGCTTTAATAAGATATCTCCACCCAATCCCTTTCCCGCAATCATATCCTGATACCTACTTAAAAATTGGATCACTAAAATGAATAATGCAACGGCAAAACTTGCTGCAAAAGGACCGATAAAAGATCTCAATATTAAGGCATCCAGTTTCTTCATTTATGCTGCCTTTTAATCTGCATCCCTCCAGATGGGAAACTGCTCCCGGTATTGCGTTAATTTTTCAGCTGATAATTGATGATAACACCATCCGGTTTCGGAACCTGCATCTACCATTATCTCTCCATAAGGTGAAACCAATATTGAATCTCCCGAATGAGGGACTCCGTTTCCATCCTTACCTGTTCTATTTACACCTACCACGTATGCCTGATTTTCTATTGCTCTAGCAAGTAATAATGCTCTCCAATGAGATATTCTTTTTTCAGGCCAGTTGGCTAAATAAATTGCTGCATCGTATGTTAAATTTTTATTTCTAGACCACACCGGAAATCGCAAATCATAACAAATAAAACAGGCAATTTTCCATCCTTCAACCTCAATAATACAAGGTTCTGTACCCGGAGTGAAATGTTGGTTTTCATTTCCGGGTGAGAATAAATGTCGCTTGTCGTAGGTTGCAATGATTTCACCACTTGGATTAACCATGATCAAGCGATTAAAATATTTATGATCCTCTTTAATCATCAACGTTCCTGCGATATACACCTTTCTTTTCAAGGCATGTTCTTGCATCCAGGTGACAGAAGGACCTTGCATGGATTCAGCAAGTATTTCTACTTTCATAGAGAACCCCGTTGAAAACATCTCAGGTAATAATAATAGCTGGGCCGGAGGAACATTTCCATTGAGTCGGGTAGTCCATCGTTCCAGTGCAGTGGTAGTATCTTCCCAAGGGATAAACCCTTGATAAAAGGCTATTTTTAAATCTTGCATAATCTTAGGGCAGCCCTCTCTAAAGTTTCTTCTTTTTTCGCAAAGCAAAAACGTAATACTTTATTGTCTATTGGACTATTATAAAACACCGAAACCGGGATCGTAGCAACTCCAAATTCTTCAGTTAAAATATTTGCCACCTGGGTATCGGAAAATTCAGCGAATTGCGGGATATCAGCATAAGACATTAATTGAAAATAGGTCCCATTACAAGGCAAGGGTCGAAACTTACTATTTTTCATTTGATCCAGAAAGAAATCCCTTTTATGACAAAAATCTCCAGACAAGGATTGAATATTTGATTGGTGTTGAAGTTTTTTAGCAAGTGCTTGTTGTAAAGGATGAGCTGTAGAAAAAGTTACGAATTGATGCACTTTTCTAAATTCCATGGTAAGATTTAGAGGAGCGATGCAATACCCAACTTTCCATCCGGTAACATGAAAAGTTTTCCCAAAAGAAGAAACCACAATTGCTCTTTCAGCCAAATCAGGATACTTCAAAATACTTTGATGGCCTTCTGGTAAAAAACAGATATGCTCATAAACTTCGTCGCTTAAAATTAAGACATGCGTATGTTTTACTAGCTCTCTGAGTTTGTGGATATCTTTTATAGTCCAAGCTGCCCCGGTTGGATTTTGGGGAGAATTAATAATAATAAACCTCGTTTTGGCAGTAATCGCTTGTTGAACTGCCTCCCAGTTTACGGAATAGTCGTCTGTATTAAGCGCAACAGGGATTGGAATTGCACCTGCTAAACGAATGGCAGGAATATAGGAATCGTAACAAGGTTCCAAAAGAATTACTTCATCCCCTGGGGAAGTAAGCGCCAGGATTGCATCTGTAATTGCTTCCGTAGCTCCTGAGGTAATGGTAATTTCGGTTTCAGGATCGGGCTTGTGTCCATATAAGGACTCCGTTAATTGGGCAATTTGATGTTTTAAATCAGGATATCCACTCATGGGAGCATATTGATTTCCATTACCTTGAAGGGCTTCCATTGCATACGCAATCAAATCTTCATCCGGTGGAAAATCAGGAAATCCCTGAGCTAAATTGATGGCTCCGTGCTTTTGGGCCAGTGCCGTCATGATCGAAAAAATATTAGTACCCACCTCAGGCAAACGAGATTTAGGTAATTGGAGCGTAAATGGATCCATAAAATCAAAGATAAATCCTTTCAGCCGATTGTTACTGTCTTTTCATTTGTACAAACTTTTTGAAGTGTTGAACAGGGTATTTTTGTTAGCTACTAAATATTTCTAACTTTGCCTGTATCAATAAATATTAATTATTGGGGATGAAACAAATTTACTTTTTTCTGATGCAACGGGCACTACCTACACTATCACTTCTTTCAGTGTTGCTTGTTTTTACTGCCTGTAACAAAAATGTAATCAACAAAGCTACTGTTGATGGTCAAAAAATCACAAACACTTGTGATTCCTTTAAGGAGGATATCAATGCTTTAATGCAGGCCAACGCGAACAAATCCACTTTAGTAGTCGCTCAGAATGACAATACTGAGTTCACTAACTATAATTTGGAGCCAGGTCAATTTGAAGTAAAAAATGACACCTTGTGTTTTAGATTGATGCAAGATCTTGATTACAGAAAATACATGACTAAAGGAATTGGTATTCATGTGAATGGAAAATATCGGGCGCAAGAACATCTAAAAGAAATGGAACAAACCCCTGAAGGTACCATTGGAATGTTGTTGATTGACCAAGCCTATTATGCAGCCAATAGCAATCCGTTCTTTTTATACAAAATGCCAGTAGATGGAAACATCAGTGGAAAAAGCATAGAATTGACTTTCTCTGTAGTTAAATACAGCAAGGGTAAGATTAAAAAAGTATTTTGTAATACAGTAGAAGCAGCCTTAGGTCCTATCGAACCTGCTTGTTGTAATGATGTACCTTGGGAATATTCTGAAACCTCATCTGTAATTCAACTTCCAGATGTAAAAATTCCTGATCAAAAATATCGTTACAAAGGATTTATGGGATTTATGGATATGTTCTTTGCGATGAATTCGGATGTTACCAATAAGGTAGAAATGCAACAAGTAATCAATCGGGTACAAACCTTCGATTCCTTAGGATACAAAGTAACTACCATGGATATTAAAGGATATGCTTCGCAAGGAGGAACTGAAGATTATAACTTAAAACTTTCGGATCGTAGGGTAAAAGCTGCTCAAAAAGATTTAGAAAAATTTTACAAAGACAAACCAACCCTAACTATTGAAGCTAAGGGATATGGGGAAGATTGGGATCGTTTTGAAAAATTCACCCAAACCTCTGGAAGTTTAAGTCAAGAAGATAAAGCCGCTGTATTGGCAGTTTATCAAGAAGCGATAACTGCTGACCAAAAAGAAGAAAAATTGCGTACCCTAGCTTGTTGGGATAGCCTAGTAAGTTCAGTATTGCAGTATTGCCGTCATACTTTTGTAAACTTCTCTTTTGAGTACAAACCGGATATGATGTTCACTGAGGATTATGCTACTGCCACTCCTGTATTAGCCCCAGAATTATTAAACAATGTTGCCTTAAAACAAATGACCATCGGAAAATTTAAATCTGGTGAGGATATTCAAAAAGGACTTAAAATTCTAAACCTGTTATTGAACAATAACAAAAAGCCTAATCTTTATGCTATGCGTTCCACTTTTTACTTTGGAAACAATGATATTACCAACGCAATTAAAGATATTGAATCAGCTTTGGCTTTGGATAAAACCAATACTCAGTTTGCAATGACTTCTCTTGCCTATAAAACTAAAATTGCAAGTTCATATACCATCAATGAAAGAATAGCATTACTTGAGCAATACAATGAATATGCAGCTACCATGCCCGGAGATAAAGCATTAGCTATGAATAAAACGGTTATGTTGGATAAAATAGGATTCATAACTGGAGCACTCGCTGAATATGAAAACTTAATGAAAGGGGAAGAAAGTGCTTCTGCCTTTAACAACCGTGGAGTAGCAAAACTTAAAACCAATCGTTTCTCTGAAGCCGAAGCAGATTTTATGGAAGCTTCTGAAAAAGATGCAAAACTTTCAGAACCTTATTTTAACCTAGCACTTGTTTACGCATACAGAGGATTACCTGAAAAAACGATGGCATCCTTGGATAAAGCCATTCAAATTAATCCAAAAATGAAAGGATTAGTTGCATCTAATCCAGTATTTAACGTACTTTTCACTAACAATGCTGAGTTTGGAAAGTATAAATGATTAAAAACATCATCTTAAAAAACCCGGTTTATCCGGGTTTTTTTTTAGTCTTTTTTTGCCTGATTGCATCGACCTCAGAGCTTAATGGACAAAGTGTTCAAGGAAGAATAATAGATTCACGCTCAGGAGATGCCTTAGGTTTTGCAAGAGTAACTTGCAAATCAGAATTAACCAATGGAGTATTTACAGATATTGACGGGAAATTTATTTTACCCAGATGTTCCGATAGTATCCGAATCAGTTATGTAGGGTATTTCCCTAAAACAGTTGCAGTTAATCACTTCTTATCTAATTCAACCTTATCTCTACAATCCAAAGAAGTTAGTACAGATGAAATAACGATTACTCCAGGTGAAAATCCCGCGGATAGAGTCATTCGTAAAGCCATTTCATTGCGGAAGGAAAATGATTTTGAAAGACTTGCTGCCTTTAGTTATGATTCCTACAACAAAGTAATTGTTTACCCAAAGACTACACCCATTCCTGATAGTGTTTTAGCCCTTCATCCTGAGTTATTACATCAGGATTCTGTGATCCATGAAATTGATTCTCTTGCCAGCAAAATGCATTTGTTTTTATGGGAGAGTATAACGCATAGAGAATATTTACGTCCTGGAAAAAGTCATGAAATTATTATGGCAAGTCGTACTTCCGGATTAAAAGAAACTGCTTTGCCTTTAGTCCCAGCAGACATAATAGATTTCTCTTCTTTCTATAGAGATTGGGTAAGTGTATTGGGAGAAAACTACTTGGGACCCTTGCATTCAAATGCTCTTGATCATTATTATTTTCAAATGGAAGACACGCTGATTGATGGCGTAGATACTTTGTTTAGTCTTTCCTTCAAACCTAAGAAAAAATCCTTTGATGGCTTTGCCGGTGAACTCCACATCCATACAGCAAAATATAACTTACAACATATCCGAGCTGATCTGGTAGTTACCTCCATAGATAAGCCCATTAGTGGCGGGCAAGTGGAACAACTCTTTACTAAATTACAAGATAGCATATGGTTCCCCGCTCAGCTTATTACGGATTTAGAATTAGGTGGAGGCCCTATCCGCATTGAAGGGGCAGATAGTTTGAAGTTAAGATTCTCGGGAAGAGCTTATCTTAATAATATAGATTTAGATCCGCATCTATCTAAAAAAACAGGAAGCTCGATTGCTGTAGCAGTCGACCGAAATGCATTGATTCGACCTGAAAGTTATTGGAATCGATATAGAACCGACACCTTAGATTCCTTAGACCTTAACACCTATTCCTTTATTGATAGCCTAGGTAAGAAATTTAAGTTTGACAAGTTATTGCAACAAGCTCAAAACCTAGCCTCGGGAAGAATATCATTGGGTTATGTAGATTTAGATCTTAACCGTATCGTTCAATATAATTTAGGGGAGAAATTAAGATTAGGGGCTGGATTTTATACCAATGATAAGGTTGCCAGATGGTTTACTTTAGGCGCTTGGGCAGGATATGGATTCGGCGATGGAGAATGGAAATATGGTGGACTTGCCGTTCTGCATCCCTTCTCAGACTATCGTTTTCAATTGAGATATAAGTTTGATCATGATTTTATAGAAAGCGGATTACCCGTTCCTGGTTTAATCGGATTTGAGCGATTCCAAGACTTAATAGGGCGTAACATCAGACTCCGATATTTACATTATGAGGAAAGTCATAAACTAACGTTTAAGTTACCCATTTGGAAAAATTGGACTACCGAAACTGGTTTTCGGATATCCGATATTGAAGCAGGGTATTTGTATCGCTATAATGGGCAAAGCCATTTATTTCTAAATGAATTTATTTCTGAACATAGATTTACCTGGAAAGAGACCTACCTGAAAAACGGAAGGTTCTTAGCAACCTTAACCAGGCCATGGCCAGTCTTAAGAGTTCAATGGATACAAGGTGTTTCCGTGCCTGATCAATTAGGACTTACTTATCAATTATTAAGTGTATCTCTTCAACATAATCATACTTTACCTCGATGGGGCAAAATATCTTGGTCTATTCAAGGCGGACAAGGACAAGGAGATATCCCCTACCCTCGCCTTCAGGTTTTTAGGGGTAACTTTGATAAAGCTTGGCCATTACAATCGCCCCTAAGTTTTAATACGATGCGATACAATGAATTTGTGGCAGACCGATTTGCTGTTTTTCATTTTAGGTATGATTTTAACGACTGGATTTTTCACTCTCGTAAATATCATCCCAATCCGATTGTAGAGTATAATGCTGCCTGGGGTCAGTTTAGGGGAAACAAAAGCCTGCATGAAATCCCATTTTTGCTGCAATCCCCTGATCATATCTATCAAGAAGCAGGAATTGCCATTCAGCACCTTGCCAATGATTTTTTAAAAGAGATTTCTCCTATGTTTGGGATTATTGGATTGGGAGTGTATTATCGTTTCGGTGCTTATTCCTTCCATTCTTCTGGACAAAATTGGGCATTCAAAATTTATTCGGGTTTTCGATTTTAATGAAATCGGTAAGTTTATATAAGATGAAGTGGATTTATATTTTATATGGATTGATTTACCTTTCTATACCCATTATGCTCCGGAGCCAGGCAACTTTGTTTCTGGAACGACCTAAACGTTTTCAACGCTTTGTGGTACCTGAGGGTAAGGTAATTAAGTTTCAGGAAAATAATAACAAGTATCCAGTGGTCGGAATTCTGGATAGTGTTTCAATGCCCAATTTGATTCTGGTGGAAAAGTATTGGTATAATATAGATTCGATTAAATGGATATATAGAAGTCACGGATTAAAACCAAAACGTGTAGGTTGGGATGTGTTGAGCACTGGCTTAGGAGTAGGTGCTGCAGCTTATTTGGCCATTGATTTAATCAACAGACCGATTATTTCTAACTATGATAACAGGCGATTTAGAATTCCATTATTGCCTGTGGGATTAATTGTTGGCGCAATAGCATATCGTAAACGGCATGCTAAAAAAGTACAAATCGGAAATTCCTGGGGACTAAAAATATTGCCGATTATGGTACCTTATTAAATAAGTAGTTTGGATAAAATTAATAGTAATAATAGATTATATACTATGCTTATTATATTATATATACTTACTACGATTTTGAATCAACGCAGCGTATTCTGGAGCAAAATAGGTAAGAATAACATCAGCCCCGGCCCGTCGGATAGAAACTAACATTTCTTCCATTGCTTGGGTGCCGTCTACCCATCCATTGGCAGCAGCAGCTTTAATCATCGCATATTCCCCACTTACATTATAGGCAGCTACAGGCAACGTTGAATGCGCTTTAACTTCAGCAATCACATCTAAATACGACCAAGCAGGCTTCACCATCACCATATCAGCTCCCTCCTGTTCATCGAGCCGTAATTCCCGAATAGCTTCCTTTCGGTTCGCATAATCCATTTGATAAGTTTTTTTATCACCAGATTTGGGAGCAGAATCTAAGGCATCCCGAAAGGGACCGTAAAAAGCTGATGCATATTTGGCAGTATAGGATAATATTCCAGTTTGCTGAAATCCAGCTTGATCTAACACTGTTCTTAAATACCCTACCCTTCCATCCATCATATCCGAAGGGCCAATCATATCAATCCCTGCATCGGCTTGGGCAACTGCCATCTGGCCTAAAACAGGTAAGGTTTTGTCATTGATAATCTTTCCATCTTCAACCCAACCATCATGCCCATCTGAACTATAGGGATCCATCGCTACATCCGAAACGAGCCAAACCTCTGGGAAATGTTGTTTGATTCTACGAATGGCTTTCAAATAAAAATTATTCTTATCCCAACTATAGGAAGCCGAAGAATCTTTTAATTCATCGGGAACTGCCGGAAACAAAACAAAAGCCCGAATGCCCAGAGCCACACATTTTTCTATTTCCTTTAACAGAACTTCTTCTCCCCAGCGATAAATACCCGGCATGGATGAGATTTCTGTTTTAAGCAGGGGTTTACTTTCTAGAAAAAGCGGGTAGATAAGATGATCAACCGTAAGCGAGGTCTCACGGAATAAAGCTCTTACTACTGCCGATTGCCGATTCCTTCTGGGTCGTTGCCGAATATCTTCCACTAATGAACCGCTTATTTATAGAATTAGATTATCCTAAATAAGATTTTAGACTTTTACTTCTTGAGGTATGACGTAGACGGCGGATTGCTTTTTCTTTAATCTGACGAACACGTTCACGGGTTAAATCAAATTTCTCTCCGATTTCTTCTAAGGTTAAAGAATGTTCAACTCCGATTCCAAAATACAATCGGATTACTTCTGCCTCGCGTTGGGTAAGTGTGCTTAAGGCACGATCTACTTCTTTAGAAAGAGATTCGTTAATTAAGCCATTATCGGGCTTCGGTTCTTCATCATTTTCTAAAACGTCCAACAAACGATTTTCTTCCCCTTGCACAAAGGGAGCATCCATGGATATATGACGACCAGAAATCTTTAAGGTATCAGAAACCTCTTCGGCAGTCATACCTTCTAATATTTCCGCTATTTCATGGGGAGCGGGCTCACGCTCAAATTCTTGCTCAAGTTTAGAGAAAGCTTTCCCAATTTTATTTAATGCCCCTACCCGATTTAAGGGAAGGCGAACAATCCTAGATTGTTCAGCTAGGGCTTGAAGAATACTTTGACGAATCCACCAAACCGCATAAGAGATAAATTTAAATCCACGAGTTTCATCAAAGCGTTTGGCTGCTTTAATAAGTCCGAGATTTCCTTCATTAATCAAATCTCCAAGGGACAATCCTTGATTTTGATATTGTTTAGCAACAGATACCACAAATCGGAGGTTTGCTTTGGTAAGGATCTCTAATGCTTGTTGATCTCCTTCCCGTATTCTCTGGGCCAATTCGACTTCATCGTCCGGGGTGAGTAACTCCACCTTTCCGATTTCTTGAAGGTACTTGTCCAGGGACTGTGATTCCCGGTTTGTAATCTGTTTACTAATTTTAAGTTGTCTCATCGGCGGAATGTTGGTTTCCTAGTTAACGTAAAGGAAGAACGTAAAGTTGGTACTGCAAAATACGAAAAACGAATTGAACCTTTACATTCAATTAAAACTCCAAGATAAATTGGGTTGTTGATAATCTCGCATTGGGCGTATACTGATGACTGGAATATTTGAATGATTTACGATATGCTCAGCGGTGGATCCCATAAAATGTTCTTTGATTTTGAGTTCCTGCTGGGTCATTATCATCAAAAGATCGGCACCTATTTCTTCTCCGTACTTCACCACCACATCTGAAATGGGGGCTTCTGAGAGTAATAACCTTGCACTTACCTCAATTTCTTTGTTCATAAAAAATTCTTCTACCTTAACCAATTGCTGTTGTAAACGGTTACGAATTTCAACATCAGTGGTTTGAAGAACCGAAATTACATTGATTTTGGCTCCAAAATATTCAGAAAACTCAACTGCAAAAGCAATTTTTTCTCTTGTTTCTTTGGTAAGATCGAGGGGTAATAGAATATTTCTGAAGCTATCTCTTGGGTGCGGATTTCGAAAAGAAATAACAGGACAAGAAGCGGCACGAATCACACGGCTAGCATTGCTTCCCACCAAATATTCCTGAATACCAGAAGCTCCGTGGGTACTCATGAATATTGCCCAAGCAGAAATTTCTTTTGCTGCTTCCACGATTGCCTTATGGGGCTTCCCTACCTTAATCATGGTGGACACTTCCACTTCTGACGCCCCTAATTTTGAAGTTAGCTGAGACATAAGCTTTTGGGCTCTCTCTCGCATATCCTCCATATCCGTTGAACTGATTAAACGTAACGGCAACGAGGGCTCCTCCAAAACATGCAACAATACAATTTCTGCTTGTTTGAGTTGGGCAAAATGTATTGCCGTCTCTAAGGGATATTGGCTGAACGCAGAAAAGTCAACCGGAACAATGATTTTTTTTTGCAACATGTAATCAACTGGAGTGCAAAATTACGAATAGTTTAGTTAGTAATTTTTGCAGATTAAATTTCCTCTCTTCTTAACAACAAATTTCTACCAAAGATTCGGTGCGATGGATGAAGAAAACCGCTCATGATTTTCCCTTGCACTGGTTTTAAGGGTTAATACGGGTATAGAACTATGATTCACAACTGCCTCAGTAGTACTTCCCAACAAAAACTTTCCAAAGGTTGAGCGCCCTAAGGATTTCATCATAATCATTCCAAAATTTTCTTTTTCGGCATGGGTACAAATCGTTTCAGCAACATCCTTCGAGAAAATCTCTTTCCAGGTCACCGTCTCTATACCCGTAGCATGCAAAGCTTTAATTTGACTTTCCATAAACAACCTTGTGGCATCCGGATGTGGATCTTTAAAACCAGGTTCACTAATCACCAATAGTTCTGCGGAAAAATTTTCTAAGCCTTTGAAGGATTCAATCAAATGACGAATTTCTTTAATGCCCAGACTTATATCCAATGGAATTAACACTTTGGAAATATTGCTTAGTTTTTCTGGATGGCTTGCCGTTAATACCGGACAAGTCGCTGACCTTGAAACTTTAGCAGCATTACTCCCAATTAAATATTCTTCTACTCCATGGGCTCCAGAGGTGGCCATAACAATCAAATCTACTTCTGATTGTTTTACTTCGGTATTGATTTCTGATGATACATTTCCGGTAACAGATACCACTCTGCATTTTACAGATTCGGGAACGTATTTTAGTCGAAATTCTTCCAGAGCTTTTGCCGCTGAGTTAGTTAATTCAACTGTATCTACTGCTTGAAAATCTATTCCATACAAAGCTCCGTAGGAAGCAGGGATAACACTTACCACATGTAACAATGTCAATTTTGCAGATAATTTCTCTGCTAATTTTCCGGTTTCTTGAAGGGTTAATTCTGAAATCTCAGAAAAATCCACAGGACATAAGATATGAGATATAGGTTTCATAAAAGGGGTTTTGTCAACTATTTTACAATATAAAGATAAAATTCAGCACAAAAAAAGAATTTGGGTCATTGTCCGCTTTTTAAGTTTGTTTTAAATCGCAATTTGTAAGTACCTTCAAATAATAAACTAGTTTATGATTGATTTTTCTGAGCTCATCCTTACCAATACTGGCGCTATTTATCATCTGAATTTAACGCCAGACATGATCGCCAATAAGATTATTTTAGTAGGAGATCCTGATCGCGTAACTAAAATTGGGAAACGAATGAGTATCGTTCACCACGAAGTTCAACATCGGGAGTTTCATACCCTAACTGGAATTCTGAATGGTGAACCGGTGAGTGTGATATCTACGGGTATCGGAACCGACAACATTGATATTGTCCTTACTGAATTGGATGCGTTGGTTAATATTGACTTTAATACCCGCACTTTAAAACCACATCATACTCGATTAAAGATATTAAGATTAGGTACCTGTGGAGGCGTTCAGGCAGATATTCCAACCGGATCTTTGGTTTATAGTAAGTTTAGTATAGGATCGGATGGATTGATGGGATTTTATCACTATCCCAAACCCCATGTTCTCGAAAATTTAGTAAACTCGTTTACTGATTTTACCCAAACCCAAGGAATTTCTCCCTTGCCCTTTATTCCGTATGCCTCCAGCTCTCCAGAAAATTGGTTAACTATTTTATATGAAAAATATCCCCATATCCATACTGGTATAACCTTTACTGGCAATGGGTTTTATGGCCCCCAGGGAAGATCTTTAGGAAGGATTGAACTTAAACTAAATGACCTTGAAAAAAAGCTAGAGCAGTTTACCTTTCAACACGACCGCATATTAAACATTGAAATGGAAACCTCAGGAATCTTGGGAATGGCAAATGCTTTGGGGCATGAGGCAGGATCTTTATCGGTTATTCTTGCCAATCGTTCCCAAAAAACTTTTCATTCCGATGTGGAGGAGGCAGTTGAAAAGCTTATAGATACTGGCATTGAGCTATTTCATCAACTATAACCATTACCCTCTTTGCCGCATTGCTTCTACTGGATCCATTCTGGCTGCAATCCAAGAAGGTGAAAATCCGCTTAAAATTCCGATCAAAATAGATAAGGCCAAACCACCGATTAAATCCCGGTAAGAAATTAATATTTGAAAATCAATCTTAGCCCAACCCAACAAAGCATCCGCTGCACCAATGGCGGCAAACAAAATCAATATTCCTGTAATTCCACCTGCAATACATAACAAGATGGATTCAATAAGAAATTGAAATAAAATAAATCCATTAGTTGCGCCTAACGATTTTTGAATTCCAATTTCATGCGTTCGTTCTTTAACGGCAACAAACATAATATTAGCAATTCCGAATCCACCTACAATAACGGATAGAATAGAAATAAATATCCCCCCCATACGTAAGGCACCAAAAATAGAGTCTAATTGAGTCATTAACATCTCTTGTTTGTTAATCGCAAAATTATCCTCCATTGCAGGCTTAAGTCCTCGAGCTGCTCTAAGATGTCCGCGGATATCATCTTCCAATCGAGGCATATTTTCATACGCATCTGCCCGAATCGTTATAATTCTATCTCCTGATCTGGATTGTGCATTAAACAAAGAGGACATGAGGGGATAAGGAATCACGATTCTATCATCAAACGTATCTCCAAAAATACCCGCTCCTTGTCGTTCCACTACTCCTACCACTTGTAACACCTTACCTTGGATTACAATGGTATTCCCAATGGCGTTTTGACCAAATAACTCTTGTGCGATATTATAGCCTATAATACATACATTTCTTCCGGCGGATAATTCTATAGAGGTAAAATATCTCCCTTGCTCAAATTGCAAATCATAAATTCGGTTATAATCTTGGGTTACCCCTTTACAAACCACATTTTCCAGACCTAATTTTCCAGATTTAATTTTTTGACCACTACGCGTCATTTCAAAGCAAATTCCATCTGTTCCCTGAAGATGAGAGCGCAGATAGGTAAAATCCTTGAACGACATTTTAGGACGGTTCATAAACTTGAACCAATCTTCACTATTATCTTTCCAAGGCCAATGATGCAGATAAATAACCGTGTTGCCGAGTGCCGAAAGATTTTTGGTGATGGATTGTTCCAATGAAAAAACCAGCGTGCCAATAATAGTAATGGCAAATATCCCGATGGAAATGCCCAACATGGTTAAAAATGCCCGGAAGCGATTCCCTAAAATTGCTTTCAAGGCAATTCTTGAAGATTCCAGCAGGAGTTGAAAAAAATTCACGAGCAGTAGTTTTTCAATATATCGTAAAGTAAAGATAGGGCGGTTAAGTTCATTTTTCACTATAATAGAGCAGGTATTGGTAACTTACTTTTGGTAAAACCAAATAATACTTGCGCTCCCCTCTTTATGGTATTACCTTTGCCATCCTGTTTTTATTGTTTTAGATATTGTTGAGGTATTCAGCTGTAAGTAATGAAATTATAAGAATTCGATTACGAGATCCCCAAGGAACTCATTGCCCAATATCCTGCCGACCCAAGAGATTCTTCTCGGATGATGGTAGTTCATCGTTCCACTGGAAAAATTGAACACCGAAAATTCAGGGATATTTTAGAATATTTTGGAGATGGAGATGTGATGGTATTCAATGATACCAAAGTTTTTCCTGCCCGTATGTATGGGAACAAAGAAAAAACAGGTGCCAGAATTGAGGTATTTCTATTGCGTGAATTAAATAAAGATGCCCGGTTATGGGATGTGTTAGTAGATCCTGCGCGTAAAATCAGGGTAGGAAATAAGCTTTATTTTGGAGATAATGATTTGGTTGCCGAGGTTGTAGATAATACTACTTCAAGAGGTAGAACCATTCGTTTTTTGTTTGATGGTAGCGAGGAAGAGTTTCACAAAACTATTGATGTGTTAGGCGAAACACCTATTCCAGAATATATCAAAAGACCTGTTGAAGAAGCCGATCGGGAATATTATCAAACTGTTTTTGCACGTCATAAAGGTGGCGTAGCTGCGCCTACTGCCGGTCTTCATTTTACGAAAGAGTTAATGAAAAGACTGGAACTTAAAGGCGTAGAAGAAGTATTTCTAACCTTACACACCGGTTTAGGTTCCTTCCGCCCGGTGGAAGTGGAAGATCTCTCCAAACATAGAATGGATAGCGAACAATTTTCTATCCCTCAGGAAGTGGTGAATCAGGTGAATCAAGCCAAAGCTGCTAAGAAAAAAGTTTGTGCTGTAGGTACAACTTCTATGAGAGCTTTGGAATCTTCTGTTTCTGCTGCCCGAATGTTAAATCCGGCGAGTGGTTGGACGGATAAATTTATTTACCCTCCCTTTGAATTTAGCATTGCCAATTCCATGTTGACCAATTTCCATATGCCAAAATCTACTTTAATGATGATGGTGGCAGCTTTTGTGGATTTTGATTTGTTGATGAAAGCCTATCATGAAGCTATTGCTGAAAAATATCGTTTCTTCTGTTACGGAGATGTGATGTTGATTCTTTGATAAGATGATTACGGCGGTAGTACTCGTTGCAGGAGGAACTGGCACTCGCATGGGAAGTGACCGCCCAAAACAATTCCTCGATCTGTGCGGAAAGCCTGTATTTATTCGTACACTTGAAATCTTTCTTGCCTGGAGAAACAACTTGTTTTTTCAAGTAGTCATGCCGGAAGCCTATTTAGCGGAGGCGCAGGAATTGGTCGAAAAACATTCCAACATTTCTCGAAATCAAATTGGATTCTGTTCCGGAGGCGAAACCCGAACCCTATCGGTTTGGAAAGGCCTTCAAGCCGTTGCCTCTAGTATGAATCCTGAGGATATGGTATGCATTCATGATGCAGTACGTCCATTGATTCAATCCGAGTTATTAACCGAAAATGAAAATATCGGCAATAAATATGGGAATGCAATAGCTTGTATTCCAGTTAAAAGCTCCCTAAGAAGAATCACTCCTCTCGGAACTGAAGCGGTGGATAGAAGCCAATTCTATCATGTGCAAACCCCTCAGTCCTTTGTTTGGAAATCTATTTGGAACGCGTATTCTAATCGTACCTCGGATGACTTTACCGATGATGCATCCTTACTGGAAAGTCAAGGAGAAAACATTTACATTTCTCCTGGAAATTATGATAATCTTAAATTAACTACTCCTGAAGATTTATTGTTAGCTAGGTTGTTGTTCGAAAATTTACCTAAACCCTGATGAATACTATAACTCCCGTATTAGAGGCAAAACAAATCAGCAAAAAATTTCAAAAGGTTCAAGCTGTAAAATCTTTAAATCTTTCGGTTTATCCTGGTGAAATCTTTGGTCTGTTGGGTCCTAATGGTGCTGGAAAAACAACTACCCTTGAAATCTTAGAAGGCTTGCAAGTGCCCGATACTGGAGAGATTTTCATGAAAGGATTAGATATCCGAAAACATTTACAAGAAATTCGAAAGTTCTCTGGCATTCAATTACAAAGCACTTCGATTTATGAAAAAATAAGAGTGAAAGAAGTGCTGGATTTATTTTCTAGTTATTATAAAGTCAGTACTTCTTCTGATGATTTAATCGCCAAAGTAAGTTTACAAGAAAAAAGCAGATCCTTAGTCAAAACCTTATCCGGTGGTCAAAAGCAAAGATTAGCCTTAGCCTTGGCTATGGTGCATGATCCTGAAATTCTTTTTTTAGATGAGCCTACGACAGGATTAGACCCGCAGGCGAGAAGAAATATTTGGCAAATTATTTTAGATTTAAAATCTCAAGGAAAAACAATTTTGCTTACCACGCATTATATGGATGAAGCAGAACAATTGTGCGACCGAATTGCCATTATGGATGCGGGAGAAATTAAATTAATTGGAACCCCGGCAGAATTAATCAAACAATTACCGGTTGAAGCTACGATTCGGGTTAATTTATTAGAACCGATTCTTCCCTTTCCTACCCTTCCAGGCGTTGCAGAAATTAAAGAAGAAGGAAAGTATATTAAATTAGGTACTCGGGATTTAACTCAAACTCTTAGAGCTTTATTAACGTTGCCTGAATCTATTAGTCAAAAAATAAATTTTCATGACCTTCAAATTAGTAGATCAACCCTTGAAGATTTATTTATTTATTTGACAGGAAAACAATTACGGGAATAAATTAACTATATTTATTAATTAGGTAATTTCGAAAAATCACGTAATCGGTCTTGCGTTTTTTCTTTTTGAAAAGTATATCCTAAACGATCATAAATTCTTATTAAATATTCTAAGGTAGTTCTATCTTCTTTAATTTTTAATACCTTTTCAAACATAGCAATTGATTTAAAATATAATTCCTCAGATTTTTGTTTTAAGGGTTTGTATTTATAACTGTCTTTCGGATTGGTAACCGATTTCATGTGATCATACGGTTGTGCTTCTGAATAATAATATTCTCCTAAATTAAAAGCAGCCTCTTTGGCACTATCTGTATTTATTTCTAATACTTTCAGCCAATCTGCTTCAGATTTTTCTTTAACATTTCTTTCTTCATATAAATTTGCCCTCACCATATACCATTTAGGGTTTTGAGGTTCCGCACTTATCATATCTCCTAATTTTGAGATTTTTAAATAATTATCATTTCCTCTTAATATCAGTTCTAATTCTAATTGGCGTAATGCTTTATCATTCGGAAAAATACTTCTTCCTTTGGAAATAGCATCAAAGGCTGAAATGGTATCATGATTATGATAAAATAATAATCCCGCAGATTGGTAAAATAAAGGATCAGATATTTCCATTTTCATTAAATATCTATAATGCACCAATGCTTCCTCGTATTTGCCTGCTTGTTGGGCAGAATAAGCAGCATATTGATGAATTTTATCTGGATAAAGTTGATTACTATTTAATATATTATGTTCATCTAAGGGAATTATTTTAAGAATTATTTCAAAATTTTTCCAAGCTAATTCAAATTGTTTTTGTTGGAATAATTCCACTCCATAATCATGACAAATAAATGCCAGATTAATTAAAAAGTTTAAGGTTTGTTCTCTACGACCAGCTGTTGTATCTAATTCCCGATTTTTAACAAAACTTTCATAAGCAATAATCGGCGCATCCGGTACTTTTTTTCGAGTAGTTTCCCCATGTGCCAAATAAAAATAAATCGCACCTCGATATAAATACATATCTGCGTTTTTAGAGAATTGTCGATTTCTATTGGCTAAATCCACATAGGATTTTGCTTTGCCTAAATCCCCAGCCATATAGGCAACAATCGCAGAGTCGAGTTCAAAATTCTGGCAATATCCTATCGAAGGATTTACCAAAATCAAAAACAATAAACCGACCCAATACCTAGGATTCATACCTATAAAGATAAAGCAAAGGGTAAATAAAATTGAAATTGACTATCCACCGGAAGCATGAGTATTGTTGTTATTAGTGGAATTGTGAGAGTCTTCTTGAACATAGGCTAACCACACTGGCAAATACCGATATAAAATAAAAGCCGTGAGGAATGCGACTCCAGTCCAAACCAACGCTGTAGAAACAAACCCTAACAAAAATTTACCGATCGCAAACAACATTGCATAAGTCATAATAATTGACAATATCCACAAAACTATTCCTTGTCGAATATGCAATCCTCCTAAAAACCTAACGCCTGTAATGGGTTGCCAAGCCCCTTCAGGTTTTACCTGATTCCAAAAAGTAGTTAAGGTATTGTGATTTTCGGGTGGTGTGAGGTAGGTAATCAGAATCCATCCTACTGTGGTAAGAGAAGCCGTCCAGAAATAAACCGTTTCAAAATCTTTAATATCGTTGAGATACAAAACTCCTATCACCAAAAACGGAATAAGCGTCGCCGACACTTCACTCCAAACATTAATTCTCCACCAATACCATCGCAAGATCAACACTAATCCCAACCCAGCTCCACATTGCAGAATAAATTCCCAAACCTGTGTAATAGAATTCATCCAATAGGTGCTAAACAAGGAAAGAAACATCAACGCAACCACAGTGAGTCGAGACATCCAAACTAAAGAGGGATGATCAGGGGATAACTTTTTTAAAGGAACCCAAGCATCATTTATCAAATATCCTGCGCCCCAATTTAATTGCGTAGAAAGGGTACTCATATAAGCCCCCAGAAATGCAGCCAATAACAACCCTCTCCATCCTTCAGGGAGATAATCTCGCATGGCATATACATATCCCAGTTTATAATCTGCTTCCGGCAAATTGGGATAAAGGATGAGCGTCGCGAGTGCCACCAAAATCCAAGGCCACGGCCTTAAGGCATAATGGGCAACCTGAAAAAACAAGGTAGCAAACAAAGATCCCTTTTCAGTGCGGGTGCTCATCATACGTTGCGCCACATATCCCCCTCCGCCGGGCTCTGCGCCTGGATACCAACTTGCCCACCATTGTATTCCCGCAAAAATAATAAACGAACCCAGGGTAATGCTAAGGCTTCCTGCAGCATTGCTTCCCAATATATCCGGAAAAAAATCTAAAGTTTGGGGAGGAAGCTTAGCTACCAAGCCTTCCAAGCCTCCAATGGCTGGAGCGGATACAATTCTAATCGCTAAATAAATACAGCCCACCATCGCAATTATAAATTGAATGGCATCGGTATACGCCACTCCCAATAATCCAGACAAAGAAGTGTAAAAAGTGGTGATGATCATTACCCCTAATGTCCAAAACAATTGCTCCTCCCGATTTAATCCGAAGAACACGCCGAGAATCGTCATGAATGCCAGATTCACCCAGCCGAGAATTAACACATTCATAAACAATCCCAAATACAGACTTCTAAATACTCTCAATATATGGGCGGCTTTTCCGCCATATCTCAAGGTAATTAATTCAACTTCGGTTTTTACGCCTGACCTTCTCCATAATTTCGAAAAGAAAAAAACTGTAAGCATTCCACCCGTCAACATATTCCACCAAAGCCAATTTCCGGATATCCCGTTTTTAGCAACCAATTCCGTAACTGCAAGCGGAGTATCCGCCGCAAATGTTGTAGCTACCATAGAGATTCCCGCTACCCACCAAGGAAGGTCCCTACCCCCTAAAATATACCCCTCTAAATTTTTTGAGGATGCTTTTACAAAACGCAAACCCAATAAAAGCGTAACTAAAAAATAGGCTGCAATAACGCACCAATCAGACCAACCCAAAAACATAATCGTATAAAGGGATTTAAAAAAATAGCCCCTAATTCAGGGGCTATTTTACATTATTTTTTAGAGGTTTAAAAGCATTAATTATTTAATAATTGCTTTAAACTCATTTGTTCCTCTCACTTTATCAAATTCTATATCTGTTTTTGCTTGAGCAGCCATTTTAGGACTTGCCTCAGCAGCTTTTTTAAGATTTAACACCCACAAATCTTTATCATTAGAACGAACCCCAGCAACAGCTAATAAGTAATGTGCCTGAGCATAATCTGGATGATTTTTAACAGAAGCTTCTAATGCTGCTTTAGCACCAGATTTATCATCCATCATTAATTTACATAGACCCATATTGGCTTCAGCTCCTTTTAAGCTACGTGCATTATTAAAACGATCGGAAGCTTGTGGATACATTCCCATTTTTTCAAGGATAACACCTAAGTTAAAATTAGCCTCTGGGGTAGATTGAGCAGAGATAGAAGATTCAAAAGACTTACGTGCTTCTGCTCTTTTTCCTTTGCGATCTTGTGATTCTCCTAAATTGTTTAAAATGATATTATCTCCTTTTTTATTATTGTTAGCAGATTCAATGTTACGAGAACCTTCGTCTAGATTACCTTCTGAAAGTTGGATAGCACCCAAATCATTTAAGCCTCTATAATCGGTAGGATACGCTTGAACAAAAGCAGACAATAATACTTTTTTGTCTTTCCAAGAATCATTTCTTCCGATGGCATATAACCACTCTTCTTTTTCGTAGATATCTTTTAAGTTACCACTGATTCTGCCATTTACGAAGGTAGTTGCAATTGAATCAATTTGAGCATCTGTACGACGTGGTTCGTTGCCTTCTACCACAATTGTAGCACGACGAAGGGGAGCCAACAATGCTTCAACTTCAGGATTTTTAGAACCGCCAACCAAAGCCATAATTTTGGTTTCTTTTTCATCTTCTGTAATACCGGAAGATACGATTTCAAAAATCTGAGTGCTGTATTGGCTAAACTGTGCACTTCCTTTTACGCTTTGTTTAAATCCGTCCCAATCTTCTGAAGTGGTAGAAATAGCGAAGAAAGAAGAATCTAAATATTGAGTATATCCAGCTTTTTTAAGTTGTTCACTCAACCATTTTTGAACTTCTTTAGAACGATTAACAGATAGTTCAACATTTCTTTTTAAGGAACCCTCAGGAGAGGCAAAACCTACGATGGTGATTTTGGTAGCTGGCAATCCTTTAGAAATAAATTCTCCAATGGAAGTAATATCCGACTTATTATATTGGTCAGCTTGAATTTTATCAATGTTTTTAGGGAAGTTGAATTTAGCTTCGAGGCGAAGCGGAACTACTTTACGATATTCATTACGATCTTTAGCAGATAATAATAAATAATCGCCTTCAGCTACTAATCTTGAAGTAGTTACACAACATTTGTCAATGTTTTCTAGGTCATTTACTTCTGTTTTGTCTTTGGTGCTTTTTTTCTGATAGAAATTTTCGGAGCGAAGTACGCCGCCGTTCATTTTATCATTGTAAGCAATTTTATATTTTTTAGAAACTTCAGCTCCTTGTTTTTTAACTTCAGGATATTGAGCACCGGATAAAACCAGATTATCAATTTTGAAATTATCGGATCCATTTTTAATCGCTGGTTCAGCGTATAAGGTTCCTTTTTTCTTCATTCCAGATTTAGGTTCCACCTTAGTTTTCACAGTAAACTCTAAGCTGTCGCCATGCACCTCCAATGGATTAGGGGTTGCAGTAATTGAGGAAGGTCCCTCAAACTTTTTGCATCCGTACAACAGACCCAATGCAATACATGACAGGATCAAAAATTTGGACGAGTTTTTCATATTAAGATTAGTTGGATTTATTTTTTGATTAGTAAACTTGCCCCGAAATTATATTTTCCGATTGTTTTAACCAAACTTTTCACAAATAATTGCACTTTTACATTCAACCTTTCTTTGTTGAAAACTAATTTAAGGAGCTCAAAAATCCTCTATGCCCCCTCATTCTAAAGTTATTTACCTTATTAAAATCAAAGGAAAAGCTAAAATACCCGATTATGTTCAGCTTAGAGATGAGGATTTCACTTTAATCGGATATTTTCGTCCAGGGAGAAACGAAAAATCAGTTAAAACCTTAGACCTTACCCATGTACATGATCAAATTGAAGAATGTATAGCTAAAATTCCCTTTGGTAAAATCACTAAACTAGAATTACAGTTTCCATGAACGAGGTAGTTTCCTTAAATTCCGTAACCGCTGCCTATCCAGGTAAATCCATTTTGTCAGATATCTCTTTTACACTACAAAAAGGAGAGTTTGTTTATTTGGTGGGTTCTACCGGATCGGGGAAAAGTACGTTGTTGAAACTTTTATATGGAGATATGAATCCTGTAAAAGGAGATATTAAAGTAGGATCCTACGATTTATCTTCCTTGCAACGCAAACAAATTCCATTTTTACGCCGACAATTAGGAATTGTTTTTCAAGATTTTCAATTATTACCCGATCGGTCTATTTCCGAAAATATCCGTTTTGTGATGCGCGCCACCGGATGGAAAGATGCCAGTAAAATCAAACAAAAAATTGGGGACCTATTAATGGAGGTAGGATTAAGTTCTCGTGCCGATGCCTTTCCACATCAATTATCAGGAGGAGAACAACAAAGGATTGCCATTGCCAGAGCATTAGTCAATGACCCCTGGGTTTTATTGGCCGATGAACCTACTGGAAACTTAGACCCCGTTGCCTCCCGTACTTTTATGGAAATTTTATTTAGAATTCATTTAGGCGGAACTGCAATATTAATGGCTACGCATGATTATCAACTTATTCAGGAATATCCCGCCCGCACTTTGGAATTAACCGAAGGTAAATTAAAAGATCATCCTATTGGAATGTTTCATCCCCAAAAGTTCTATTAAATATTTATTTATTTTAAAGGCGCTAATAATTCTAATAATTTCTGAGATTCTTTTTCCCAATTCCATATTTCCGCTGCAGAATTACAAGCGGATTTTAATGCCGCATATTTCTCAGGAGAATTCCATAATTCATTAATTTTTTCAATAATATTTTTAGGTTGGATAGAATCTAATAATACTCCTGTGGGATATTCCTGAATTAATCGAGCATATTCCGGGAAATTATTATTTAATGAAGGAACCCCGGCTTGGGCATAATCAAAAAATTTATTAGACAAAGAATAATAATAACTCAATCCAATATTCTCTAATAAATTATATCCCAAAAATGCATGCGGGGTAATTTCTTTTAATTTTTCAGGAGATAAAAATCCTAAAAAATCAATATAATCTGACCAACCGGAATTAATTACTTGTGCTTTTAATTGAGCTGAAATATCCCCTTCGCCTGCAATTTTTACTTTACAAGGTAAGTGCGGTAAGGCTTCTATTAATGATTCTAATCCACGACCTTTATTTAATGCGCCTTGATATAAAATAAAGGGAGGTTCGGTATTTAACGGAATATTAATATCCATTTTTCGAAATGGCATATTCCGAATTACCCCAAAAGGGATTTGATATAATTCCGTAAATAAATCCGCTAATGCCGGACCTACGGTATAAGCAACCGTAACCGAAGGGATGTATTTTTTTTCGATGAATTGCCAAAAGGCCTTTATTAAAGGGCGATTTTGCACTTCCGGAACTTCTGAAAAATATTCATGTGCATCCCATACCACAGGTTTATTTCTTTTATTCCCCCAATATACTGCCGGAGCAAGGGTATCTGCATCTACACTTCCATAAATATCCTGAGGATTATTTTTCCACCAATTCCATAATCGCAAAGTATATTCAGCATAAAATAATTTTCCAGTATGATTAGCACAAGTTATCCGTACCTGCCGATACGGTTTTTCTAACAAGGGCAAAGAATGGGGTAATAATCTTCCCACTAGGGTGACTTCATAACCCGCCTGAGATAAGGTGGTACAAATCCTATCCATTCTTTGATCAGAACGTAAATCATTGATTACTGTAAATGCAATTCGAGTGCGTGGCATTCAGTATAATTCTTTAAGGGGATGAAGATAAGAGGATAATATTTTTGTTTTATAATATTTCCTAATTTTACTCCGTGCGCATTATCCATTCCATATTGTTGTTGGCGATTCTTTTGGCATCCTTGCCAAAGGAATGGTTGCATCATGATGATCATGCCCATGCGGAAGGATGGATCTGTTTACCTGAAAAAGATCCTGAAGTTTCAGCCCATACCCATACTGCATGTGAAGAAAATGGATCCGCTTGCGAACATTCCAAGCACTTCGAATTGCCCTCCCACTCCTGTTGGCTGGAATTAATCTTTGTTAGCGCTCCCCTCCCTTCTTTATCATTAATATTACCAGAACTTAGTTCTGTTTATCTAAAATATACCTATCTATTATATACTTATTTATTATATACAAAGACTACCGTTTATTTTTTACGAGGCCCCCCAGCGCCTCATTATTTTTAAGGAATTCCCATATATTCCTAAATTCTTTATTTCCTGCTTACCCTGGAATATTGGGTAAGATTAACTCCAGTATTTACCTTAAATTTTAATTTATTATTCATGATCAAACTCCTGTTTGGGATTATAGGTTTACCTGTATTCCTATTCGCCCAGAGTTTTCAGATTGCCGGACACCTTACTGACCCATCCGGTAATGCACTTGCCGGGGCTATGGTTTATATCCATGAAACCCGCATGGGTACTTATTCTGATAGTGTAGGGCATTTTAAATTGTCCTCCCTTAAAGAAGGGAATTATCATCTACATGTAAGCGCTGTGGGGTATGCTTCTATGACCCGAACATTAGTAATTAATCAATCTATTTCTGATTTACATCTTATTTTATTTCCCTCAGAATTAAACTTAGAAGAGATTATTATTGAATCAGAATCGGATCGAAGAGAAAAAAAACATAGTTCTCAAACCTTTGAAGTAATTAATCGAAAATTTATGGAACTCTATGGAACAGGTAATTTAATGACCAGTTTAGAAAGACTGCCCGGAATTAGCGCGATACGCACAGGAGTGGGTATTTCAAAACCAGTAATTAGAGGTTCCAGTTTTAATCGTGTGATGGTGGTAGAAAATGGAATTAAACAAGAAGGACAACAATGGGGTGCCGATCATGGATTAGAATTAGATCCTTATACCGCAGATCGGGTTGAAATATTAAGAGGCCCTTCTTCTTTATTATATGGATCTGAGGCGATGGGGGGAGTAATTAATATTCGGCAAGCACCCTTTCCTTTATTAAATCATTGGGAGGGAAGTTTACATTTATCTGGCAGAACCTTAAACCAAGCCCTTGCGGGTTCGGCTATGGTAGGATTTAATTATAAGGGATGGATAATCAGAACTCGAATGACCCGACAAGCGTATGGAGATTATCAAGTACCTGCAGATAGTTTTATTTATAACCGATATCATTTACCCTTATTAAATCAAAGATTAAAAAATACTGCCGGAACAGAAGAAAGTTTTTCTACCACCATAGGTCGTAATGCCACGTGGGGACATGCACAATTATATTATAGTCTGGTGGATCAACAAGCAGGATTTTTCCCCGGGGCTTTTGGAATTCCGCGCAGCCAATCATTACAAAGTGATGATAATCTACGTAACATTGGATTACCTAAACAATCTATTCTTCACCAAAAAATAATAGGAAATGCTACTATTTTATTGGGGAAACAATGGATAGAAATGGATATGGGAATTCAACAGAATTTAAGAAAAGAATTATCCAATCCCCATGCTGCACCAGGATATCCTATACCCCAGGGAACTACTGCATTATCTTTAGACCTTTTTACGTATAGTCTGAATGCCCGATTTCATTGGCTTCAAACCCAACGTTGGAAAGCGATTATCGGAACTTCCGGAAGTTATCAGCAAAATCGAAGTGGTGGCTACGAACATTTAATTCCAGCGTATCGCAATGGACAAGCAGGAATATTTATTTTCGAACAATATCAAGTAAAAGAAAATATTACATTTAATGCAGGTGCACGATATGATGGAGGAACTACCCAATTCCCAGCGTATGCTTCTCCTATGTATTCCCGAACGGGAGTATTTACGGGGATGTTAGAAAGAAATCGAGCCAGTGAACGATTGTATGCAAGTGTTTCCGGTGCTGGGGGAATTGCCTGGCAACCCTCAGCTCCCTGGGATATTAAAGTTAATTTAAGTTCCGATTTTCGATTTCCATCGCCTGCAGAATTATCTACCAATGGAATTCATCACGGTACTTTTCGACATGTAGTGGGAGATGCTTATTTAAAACCCGAAAGAGGGTATCAAGCCGACCTACATATTGGGTATGAATTAAAAAAAATGGCATTCGTAATAAGTCCTTTTTATCAATATTTTACGCAATACATTTTTTTAAGTCCTTCGGGTCGTTTTTCATACTTACCAGAAGGAGGTCAGATTTATCAATATTTACAAGCACCTGCCCGTTTAACCGGAGGGGAATTTAGTGGGAAATTTCAGCTTACTTCTTCCCTTGAATTTCAAAGCACTTATGAATATGTTTGGGCAGAAAATTTATTTACCCATTTACCTTTACCCTTTATTCCACCGGGTTCTTATAGTCAAGAAATATCGGGTAATTGGGATTTAAAAAATAAACGTATAAATCATTTAATGGGAAGTATTACTTGGCAAGTATTTAATTCCCAAAAACGCGTGGATAGAAATGAATTAATTACCCCAGGATATTCTTTATGGAATTTTTCAGGGGGAATTCATTTTAAATTTGGAAAACAATTATTTAGATTTTTAGTACAAGTTCAGAATATTGGGGATCGTTGGTACTTACATCATTTAAGTCGTTACCGAATTCTTCAAATTCCCGAACCCGGCAGGAATATTATATTTTCCTTAATTATCCCCTTCTCCGGGGCTTTTGGAGGGGAACATCCACATCATGAATTGCAAACCCGTTAATCTTAATTTCACTTTGTTTCACTTACCTTTCACTTACCTTTAATTTTATGAAAACCACTTCCTTGTTTTTCGCATTAATTTTATTGACAAGTATTTTTGCTTGCAATAAAGAATGTTCTGAATGTCCGAAACCTGTTACAGCGCAAAGTAGTGATGTTACCAGACCGGTAATTACAGTTCCTGCACCTGAAGACCAAACCACCTATATTGGGGGGGATTCTTTGTTAATTAAGACAATATTTTCTGACGACAAAGAATTATCTCAATATCGTATTGAAATTCATAATGATTTTGATGGGCATTCCCATGGAAAAATGGATGGGGCTGCTTTGCCTTTTTATTTCGATACTTTGGTGACGATTTCCGGAATTGTAGATAGTCAAGAATATAAAATTTTTATTCCCCAAGATGCAGCCGCAGGAAAATATCATTTTTTAGTAACTGCTTTAGATGCTGCAGGAAATGAAGCCCTATTTGTGGAAAGGGATTTAACTTTTATTAATCCGAATGATACGGTTCCTCCTGGGGTTAGTTTTAATTATCCTGATTTTACGGCTACCGGCTTACAATTCACTTTTGTTCCCGGGAAAGATACTTTTCAACTTCCCATTTCTGCAACTCTATTTGATCAATTAAATGATGGTAGTCCGGGAGTATTAAAATCGTATTCTTTATTATTTAAGCATTTAGGCTTACACGCCAAACAAATGCAAACAGCTTCTGATTCAGGGGAGGTGATTTATGAAATTAAGAATACCAATATCGGTGGATCGGCTTATGGATTAGGGCAAACGTTGATATTAAATAAATCCGATTTATTACACGACCATGATTATCTTTTAGAATTAATCATCCAGGATCAAAAAGGAAATTTCATCGAGCGGGATTTAAAATATCATATTCGGTATTTTTAATTGTATTTAAGAATATATAATTATTCTAATCTGATTTTCTAGATAAATAGGTATTGTAGGAATGCAATACCTATGTATTTAACTTAAAATAATCAAGAGAGGGTATTCATAAATGGTTAGATTTATTTATCTAAAAAAGATATTTAACTATACTGATAAATTTAATTCTCCTAAATTTACTATTCAATATCATCACCGAATTTATGTCAACCTTATCTCCAGCTTATTTTGATTTTTTCAAACAATTAGAAAAAAATAATACCAGCGATTGGTTTCATGCCCATAAAGCTGACTATGAAAAATCGGTGAAGGAACCGTTTGAGAAATTAGTAGGGGCAATCATTACCACCTTACAAAAGAAAGATTCCGCCATTCAGGTAACGCCAAAGGAATGTATATTCCGAATCAATAGAGACGTTCGATTTTCTAAGGATAAACAACCGTATAAACTGCATATGGCGGCCTATATTGCTGCTGGAGGAAAAAAGGGAAATTCCCCCAAAGGAATGTATTTTCAAGTAGGGGGTAAAGAAGGTATGTTAGGCGGTGGAGTATATGATCCGGATAAAGAAGCTTTATACCGCATCCGTTGGCATTTAAAGGAAAATGGAAAAAGCTGGAAGAAAGCCATTGAATCCCCCAATTTCAAAAAATATTTTGGGGAGATACAAGGAGAAAAAAATAAAATGTTACAACCTGAATTTAAATTGATTGGAGAAGAATTGCCCTGGATATTTAATAAACAATTTTATTATATGGCAACTACCGATACAGATTTTTGGCAATCGAAGGACTTATTAAAAACCATTTTGAAATATTACGAAGCGGCATATCCCGTAGGGACGTGGTTGGCAGAGGCGCAGGCATCCCAATAATCCCCCTTAGGAAATACGCTACTTTCCCTTGGAGACTACCTAAAGGTTATTATCTTTACTTTATGGAAAACGAAAATCCCCAGCAGTTAAATATTGAATTATCAGAAGAGATTGCAGAAGGTATTTATGCCAACTTGGCTATTATCTCTCATTCCAATACTGATTTTGTACTTGATTTTATTCGAATTTTACCGGGCACCCCAAAGGCTAAGGTGAAAAGTAGAATATTAATGACCCCCCAACATGCCAAACGACTGATGATGGCTTTGGCGGACAACATCAATAAATTTGAAGGAACCTTTGGAAATATTGATATTGATCCCGGCACGCAGAACCTACCTCCTATTCATTTTGGAGGCCCTACTGCCATGGCATAAGGCATTCCCCGTTCCACTTTTCTTTAGTACTACATGAAGATTCTATTAACCGGAGCCAATGGGCTATTGGGACAAAAAATAGTGAGTCGCCTATCGGATAGACCTAATATTGAATTTTTAGCTACCGACCTTGGCGATAATCTTAACCCTTGGAGTGATACCTACCTTTATGTCTCTTTGGATTTAACCCATACTTCTGCGGTAGAAAAAGTGGTTCGGGATTTTAAACCGGAAGTTATTATTCACGGAGCAGCCATGACACAAGTGGATGTCTGTGAACAACAACCCGAAGTTTGTCGGAAGGTAAATGTAGAAGCTACGGCAACCTTGTGTAGGTTATGTGAGGAACTAAAGGCAAGAATGATTTTTGTTTCCACAGATTTTATTTTTGATGGAACCGAAGGACCTTATAAAGAAGAGGATGTTCCTAATCCCTTGTCTATTTATGGACATTCCAAATGGGAGGCAGAAAAGGTAGTGCAAGCAACGCCTATTTCTTGGGCTATTGTTCGCACCGTTTTATTATATGGAACCGTACCAGGCTTGGCACGCACGAATATTGTGTTGTGGGTGAAAAGTTCGCTTGAACAAAAGAAACCCATTAAAGTAGTAAATGATCAAGAACGTACCCCTACCCTTGCGGAAGATTTAGCGGATGGTATTTTATTAATTGTGATGAAAAATCGTCAAGGTATTTTTCATATTAGTGGTGCAGAGAGTTTTCGGATTATTGACTTAGCCAGAGAGGTTGCACAATTTTGGAAATTAGATACCAGCTTAATTGAAGAAACCGATTCTTCGGTTATTGCGCAGCCTGCTAAACGTCCCCCTAGAACAGGATTTATTATTCTCAGAGCTCAAACCGAATTAGGCTATAAACCCCACAGTTTAAGAAGTGGATTGGAATTGGTAGATCGTCAATTAAAGGAAGATCAAAAATAAGATTTGTTGAATTTGAGAGATAAATTAAATTATAATTTATTTATTTTTTTAAAAGATAAATATTGGGTAATAAAAAATGTGAGTTCACAAATCCCTAACCCAATTACTAGTAAAATCAGGTATTAGAGCTGTGTGAGTTCACACTTTTGTATTTACAACCTTAAAAACTTTGAAGATTTACTTAATAATTCAAAGCTGGACTTAACCAACGTTCGGCTTCTTCAAACGGAATACCTTTTCGGGTAGCGTAATCTTCTACTTGGTCTTTTCCTATTTTTCCTAATCCAAAATATTTGGCTTGAGGATGTGCAAAATACCACCCACTTACAGCTGCCGCAGGGTACATTGCCAATGATTCGGTTAAATAAATACCCGTATTTTTTTCTACCTCTAATAATCGGAAAATAATTTCTTTACCTGTATGATCAGGGCAGGCAGGATATCCAGGAGCCGGGCGGATGCCTTGATATTTTTCCCGAATTAAATCGTCTGTATTTAAATTTTCATCAGGCTGATATCCCCAAAATTCTTTTCTTACTTTTTCATGTAATAACTCAGCAAAGGCTTCAGCTAATCTATCCGCTAAAGCTTTTGCCATAATGCTATTATAATCATCATGGTCTTTGTGATAGGCTTCTACCATTTCTTCCAGTCCATCCCCCGTAGTTACTGCAAAAGCACCAATATAGTCGCCTTGTTCACTGGATCTAGGAGCAATAAAATCGCCTAATGACATATTAGAAATCGATTGTCCTTTTTCGCCTTGTTGACGTAAGGAATAAATCACTTCTACTATTTTATTCCGATTTTCTTTTCCTGTGATCGGATCAAAATCATAAACAGAGATATCTTCTGGATGTTCTCTGTTTGCAGGAAATATTCCGATTACTCCTTTTGCTTTTAATTTTTTATTTTGAATAATATCTGCCAATAAATTTTGTGCATCCGCAAATAATTTTTTGGCTTCTGATCCGACAACTGCATCTTCTAATATTTTAGGATAACGACCGGCTAATTCCCAAGTTTGAAAAAAGGGAGTCCAATCAATATATTTTGCAATTTCTGCTAAATCGTAATTCTCGAATACGTGTACTCCTAATTTAATAGGTTTTACGGTGGGAGCTTCTTGCCAATTAATTTTTAAGGCATTATTTCTAGCTTCGTCAATAGATAAATATTGTTTATCCCGATTACGATTTAAATGATCTTCCCTTAATTGGGTATATTCTGATTTAATATCTTGAATAAAATTAGATTTATTTTCTGCACTTAATAAATTACCCGCTACAGGAACTGAACGGGAAGCATCTAATACGTGCACCACAGCTCCAGAATAATGAGGAGCAATTTTAACGGCCGTATGAATACGAGAAGTAGTAGCCCCTCCAATTAATAAGGGTATTTTAAATTGTTGCCTTTCCATTTCTTTGGCAACATAGGTCATCTCATCTAATGAAGGCGTAATTAATCCACTTAATCCAATAATATCAGCATTAATTTCTTTAGCGGTAGATAATATTTTTTCACAAGAAACCATTACCCCTAAATCCACCACTTCATAATTATTACACCCCATTACAACTCCCACAATATTTTTTCCAATATCATGTACATCTCCTTTTACGGTTGCCATTAATATTTTTCCAGAGTTACGAGCATCGGAGGCCGTTTTTTCTAATTCGATATACGGCAATAAATAAGCAACTGCTTTTTTCATTACCCTAGCAGATTTAACTACTTGGGGTAAAAACATTTTTCCTTGTCCGAATAAATCTCCCACCACATTCATCCCTTCCATTAAAGGACCTTCAATTACTTGTAAAGGTTTATCAAATAATTTCCGAGCCTCTTCGGTATCTTCATCAATATATTCTACAATCCCTTTAACTAGGGCATGTGTTAATCGTTCCTTAACTGGAAGTTTTCTCCAGGCATCATCTTTTACTAAAGTTTTTCCTTTATCTTTTATCGTTTCAGCATATTCAACCAAACGTTCAGTAGCATCGGGTCTTCTATTTAACAATACATCTTCAACTTTTTCTAATAATTCAGGTTGAATATTTTCATATACTTCCATCATCCCTGCATTTACAATTCCCATATCCATCCCGGCTTTGATGGCATGATATAGAAATACGGAGTGCATCGCTTCCCGAACTAAATTATTTCCTCGGAAAGAAAAAGAAATATTACTTACGCCACCGCTTACGAGTGCACCGGGAAGATTTTGTTTAATCCATTGGGTAGCGCGGAAATAATCTACAGCATAATTATTATGTTCTTCAATACCCGTAGCGACTGTAAGAATATTGGGATCAAAAATTACATCTTGAGGAGGGAATCCAATTTCTTTGGTAAGGATATGATAGGCACGTTCACAGATCTGAATTCTTCTTTCGTAGGAATCGGCTTGACCTTGTTCATCGAATGCCATTACAATAACTGCGAAACCAGAATC
>Ga0214923_10001323_pt1 | contig 35393 bp, 42 predicted proteins | sample LL1510_MetaG_FD_177993 | JGI IMG/M metagenome (GOLD analysis project Ga0214923, IMG submission 177993) | Freshwater microbial communities from Lake Lanier, Atlanta, Georgia, United States - LL-1510 | ecosystem: Environmental > Aquatic > Freshwater > Lake | place: USA: Georgia | collected...
TGGAAAGATGCGAGTGTCGCAAACAACGAATACAGAGAAATCATATTGCCTGCGCTTTGCTTGTCTGGGTCAAAATGAAACAAATAGCCTACAAAACAAAAGAAACTGTCTATCAAATAAAGAAAAGACTTTTGCGTCAATATTTGATTGCAGAGCTTAAAAAACCATCAATTTCCATGGGTTTTGCGTAAGTCCTGGTCTTCTTTGCTCTCGCAGCGAGTAAGAGCCGACCGTGCACCATGAATTAGCAGTGTTCTTAAGTAACGATCGCCTATTAATATCCAGCATCGAATGGTTTATCAGGTTTTGGAGCAGGAAAAGACGATTAAAATTATTCGAATGTGGAGGCATTATGAGTAAGATCGTTCATTTTAGCCTCAGCTAAAATATACGAGGCCTGAAAATCACTACCTGCTAATGACAGGTGATCATAATCAGCATATAACACCCGATTATTTTTAAAGAAGAGGCATTCGCCAGTGGAACAAAATGCATCGAGCGTATGAATTACTTTAACGCCATGGAGTTTTTGTATGAGCTTTAGATAGGCTTGTTGCCGTTTTTTTACTGCATTGATGTTGATAACACATGTTTTTGCTATTTTTCTAAATGGGCGTACAACACATGCTGCTGGAGATATGGGTAGTTCTGGATTTTCAGTCACAAAGTAAACTCGTTTATGATTTTTTTTCAATAAATCGATGGTGACTTGTGCTGAGTGTATGAAGGTGGCAGGTGTAATAAGTGGTTTATTATAAGTGCCTTTTTCTGCTTCACCATAGTATTTTCCGGTGATATACACCATCCCTCTGGTAAATATATATACTTGCCGGATGTCTGATTTTTTTACGATCAGCTGAAGTAGCTCTTCGATTCTTTTTTTGCACAATGATTTCTCATCCTGGTTAGTCCCATATGCTGCACCTAAATAGGGTGGGCAACCAGAGTTAGCGAGTAGGACGGTATTGATGCCCCAATTCTTGAATTGTTTCGCGATGCCGGGATAGGCAACGTGTGCATGGCTATCGCCGATGACAGCAATGGTTTCTTTGCCTTTAGCATCGGTAAATCTGCAATATGGAAAAAGAGGCTTTTTATTGTTGATATAGTGTAGGCAGTCTTCATCAATAGCAGGGGTGCGAATGAGCTCATTTTTGTTAGAGGTATATTGTTGAATGTTTCCCCTTAACTCGAGTCCCTCATGTAAGAAAATAAATGTACCAGAACCACCAATGATAAGTAACATGGCGACCAAAGCATGGGCTTTTAAAAGGCGTAGTCTGCCAAAGCGAATTGGCATTTCAATGAAATGGTAGGTCAACCAGGCAAGTGCAATTGATAATAATAGTGCTGTTATTCGGATAGTGATTGTTGGTACTTCACTTCCAATAATTCTTGCAAAGGCTAATAGAGGCCAATGCCATAGATATAAGGGATAGCTTATCAACCCAAACCATACGAGTAACGGATGAGCCAGTATTTTTCGATTGAGGTACGATTGTGCGCCGGCACTTATGATGAGAGCCGTTCCGATGGTCGGCAATAAGGCCCAGCTTCCTGGAAAATGTTGATGTTTGGTGATCAGTATAAAGCCGAGTGATAACAATACAAACCCAATGAAGGATACAGCAGTAGGGTTCATAGAGAAAGCAAGGTGTTTTTTAGATTGTTGAAGCTTACTCGCTGCTAGTAAGGCGCCTATTAATAGTTCCCAGCAGCGAGTATGTGGTAGATAAAATGTAGCGACTACATTGTGATGTATGCCATACAGATTCATGACGAATGATGAGATTAATAAGACAGTAATGGATACCACGATGTTTAATTGTCGAACCCATGCTGCCCATAATAAAAGAGGCCAAATTAAATAAAATTGCTCTTCAATACCTAAGCTCCATAAGTGCATTAAAGGCTTGTTCTCTGATGCACTGTCGAAATATCCACTTTCTTGAAATAAGGTAATATTTGATAAAAAGCCAGTGGCGCTGAATACGTGTTTTCCTAATTGTTTATATTCATCTGCCAATAATGCAAACCATCCAAAGGTGATACATGCGGCCAACACGAGAATAAGAGCAGGGAAAATTCGTTTAATGCGGCGCTTGTAAAAGTCAGCAAAGCTAAAATGATGGGTTGATAAGTGAGTCAGGATAATTGATGAAATTAGAAAGCCTGATATGACAAAAAAAATATCAACGCCAATAAAGCCGCTATAGATTGTTTGGGGGAAGGCGTGAAAAGCAATGACGGAGAGTATTGCTATTGCGCGTAGTCCGTCTATATCAGGGCGGTGAGATTTTAGGTTAGTGAAGGATTGTTGATGAAAATTCATTAAGCACTATCTCATGTACCAATTTATTTGTAGGCACACAGTTAGGCACCAGTTAAAGTAAAAAACATAAAAACAAAACAAATTTCAATTTAAACCTGTAACCAATTGATTTAATTGGCGTCCCAGGCAAGATTCGAACTTGCGACCTGCCCCTTAGGAGGGGGATTTAATAAAAGTCTTGATGTATCTCCATGTATCATCATGTATTTAATTCCCTTGTAAATAAAGGGATTTATTGCTTTCTCATTACATGGAAATGCATTGTCATGCAATCAAACGCAATTAAATTGCACCCTGTATGCACCCTGATAGAAAAAGGATATACTATTTAAATCTTATTTGAAAGGTAGTAATAAACTCTTAAAAAGACAGAGAGTCTCAAGTTTTTTTAAATCTGAGACACTTGTCGCAGATTTACTTGCTATACTTTGCCACAAAAAGTTAGTATATTTTGTGGCAAAGTAAGGATAAAAATAATGAGTGAATCCATTGTAACAGCTATAAAAAATAGAATCATTGAGCATGGCAGGGGATGGTGTTTTACACCAAAGCATTTTCTTGATTTAGATAGTGATACTGGTGTGCGAAGTGCCTTATCACGTCTTCAAAAGACTGAAATGATTCGACGTCTCTCACAAGGGTTATATGACTATCCTCGTGAGCATCAAGTGTTAGGTCTTTTACCTCCTAAAGCAGAGGAAGTTGCCAAGGCTATTGCAGAAAAAAATGGAATACAAGTTCAACCAACGGGAGCTTATGCTGCCAATCTAATTGGTCTGTCAGAGCAAGTGCCAGGGCGTATTGTGTTTCTAACTAATGGGCCATCGAAAAAAATTACAATAGGAAACCAAGAAATCTGGTTTAGGACTACAACAGAAAAAAATATGTATGCATCTGGCACTAAAATTGGTCTTGTAATCCAAGCATTTAAAAACTTAGGCAAGGAACATATTGATAGTGTTGCTCAAGCTAGAGCGCGGAAATTTCTTTTCGAAATTAGCAGAGACGAACTTACAAGAGATTTAAAATACGCACCTCAATGGATTCGTAGCCTTATAGTTAATATCATGGGAGATCTAGGATGACTCAGTTGCATCTGCTTTCTATAACAGAACGTGAAGCATATTTTGATGCAACGGCGGCTGAATTAAAAATTTCTTTTCAAATCATTGAAAAAGATTTCTGGGTTGTATGGATATTAGAGAGGCTTTTTTCTCTTTCCGAACTAAAAGACCATATAACCTTTAAAGGTGGAACTTCGTTATCAAAGGTTTATGGCGTCATTCAGCGGTTTTCTGAAGATGTCGATCTGTCCATTGAGAAAGAGTTTTTTGGATTTGATAAGCTCAACTCCCCAGAAAGCGCGCCATCTAAAAAAAAGCAGCGAGCAATGCTAAGTGATCTAGCCGTATCTTGTTCTGATTATGTTCAAAACAAGCTTGCTACAATTCTCAGGGGTGCTATATCTGAAAAGCTAGGTACATCTGACAATTGGCAGTTGGAAATAGATAGGGAAGATCCTGATGGTCAAACACTGCAATTTAAATATCCCAGTACAATAAAAGAGGATGCTTATATTCGTCCGTCAGTAAAAATTGAATTAGGCGCACGTGCTGAACATTGGCCGGTGAGCCAGCATAAGATCCAAAGCTTTGTAAAGAGCGTACTTAAAGACAAAATCGATGAACTCGATGTCTTGGTTAAAGTTTTAGAGGCAAAGCGCACCTTTTGGGAAAAGGCCACTATTCTTCACCAATATGCACATTTACCTCATGACAAAAAGTTACCACCACGAATTTCCAGACATTATTATGACTTTTATTGCCTTTTAAATTCAGAGACTAAAGCGGACGCTATTAAAGATAGTGAGCTGTTAGACCGTGTTGCAAGTCATAAAAGCATTTATTTTGCTTCTGCTTGGGCTAATTATAAGACGGCTCAACAAGGGAGTTTAAAGCTAGTGCCACCGCCACATATTTTAGAAAGTTTAGAAAAGGATTTTAGTTTAATGAAAGATATGTTTTTTGGAACCATTCCTGACTGGCTAACGATATTAAAAACAATTAGTGCTTTTGAGGTAGAGTTTAATCAAAAGAATGGAATATAAATTTTTAGTTAAGAAAGTAGATAATGAAAGCCAAAATTAATAATACCCTCGTAAAAAAGCTAGTTCTAGAAGAAAAGGAATATGCAGCGCAACAGGATGTGCTGAATTATATTTCCATGTTTTATAACTGCTATCGTTTGCATTCTTATCTTGGCTATATGAATCCAAACCAATTTGAAAGAGAGTGGGGAAAAATGAAAAAAGTTGCTTAACAAGGTGTGTGCATTTGCTTGACCAGGTCATACATGACGCTGATTTAAAAGGTTTTTTTCTTAGGGTATTTCCCTCCGGTACAATGCGCTATGTCTGCCAATATAAAAGAGGTGGTAAGATAAATATTGGTACGGTTGGAGTAATTACTCCTGCTCAAGCGCGAGAAAAAGCAGTTGAAATATTAAATGATTTTAATAAAGGCATTGATCCTAAAGCTAAAAAAGTGGTCAATGACCCAAAAACTCTACAAGAATTTATTGAAAATGAATTCAAGCCCTGGGTTATGGCTCATCATAAACGGGGTAATAAAACGATTGCTTCCCTGACACATTGTTTCAGCAAATTATTTTCAAAACCACTTACGGAAATTACCCCCGCTATCATTGAGCAATGGCGCAGCAAACGCATTAATGACGGCATATCCAATGCAACGCTTAATCGAGATATCGGTACACTGAAATCGGTAATGACAAAGGCAGTCGAGTGGGGATTTATACAAGAAAGTCCTTTAAAAAATTTTAAACTCTCTAAAATAGATCGTTCGCCTAAAGTGCGCTACTTATTGGTAGAAGAAGAAACACGATTGCGTCAAACATTAATGGAACGAGAGCATCAATTAAAACAAGAAAGAATTAACGCCAATCAATGGCGAGCGGATCGTGAGTATCCTCTTTACCCAGAGTTTTCTGATGATTTTTGTGATCATCTGATGCCCATGGTTTTGCTTTCCATCAATACCGGCTTACGTCAAGGAGAGCTGTTTCATTTAGATTGGAGTATGGTGAATTTATCGGAATGCTCACTCATTTTGGCGGGAGGGATTACAAAAAATAGTAGCTCACGATATATTCCATTGAATGATGAAGCCAAACATATTATGCAGCGTCTGTATAATAAAAGTGTCAGCAAAGAAGGATTAGTGTTTCCCAGTAAAAATAACCAACCATTTAATAATATTAAACGTTCCTGGTCTTCTGTTTTAAAAAAAGCACAGATCACGCAGTTTCGTTGGCATGATTTAAGGCACCATTTTGCCAGTAAATTAGTTATGGCTGGTGTTGATCTGAATACTGTTCGAGAGTTATTAGGGCATTCTGATATTAAAATGACGTTAAGATATTCGCATTTGGCACCGGAACATAAAGTAGATGCGGTTAGAAAAATAAATTGGTCGGCACAAGGATCCGTATCATGTTAAGTGTTATTCAGTTGGTAACTCATGCGGCCGTTAGTGTTGATGACGTTGTTATTGGATCTATTCAAAAAGGGATTATGGCTTTAGTCGGCATCGATAAAGTGGATACCGAAAAAGATGCGGATAAATTGTTTAATAAAATAATCAACTATCGAATCTTTCCAGATGAGCATGGGAAAATGAACCTTAGTTTGAAGGCGGTACGTGGCGGATTGTTGCTTGTGCCACAATTTACTTTAGTGGCTGAAACCGCTAAGGGCACGCGCCCTGGTTTTTCAACGGGCATGCCTCCTCAAGAAGGAAAGCAATTATTTGAATACTTGATAGAGCATGCTAAAAAACAGAACGATGTCTCAATAGCCAATGGTTGTTTTGGCGCTTATATGCAGGTCAATTTATGTAACGATGGTCCTGTGACATTTATACTTCAGGTGTAGGAGAGGGGGGCTTAATGTATCCGGTGATTGAAACTGAAAGGCTTATTTTACGTCCACCTCACATGGGTGATGAAACGCCATTGAATGAGGCAATTAATCGATCATTATCCGAATTACAGCGATGGATGCCTTGGGCGGCTGATCCAAGCTTTGAGCCTACTATGCGTTTTGTCAAAGAGGGAATAGCGAGCTGGTCAAATGAGCAGGCCAAAGATTTTCCGATGGTGGTTATTCATAAAGCCTCTAATAAAATCATTGGTGCCAGTGGTTTTAATGAGCGGAGTAATCCGCAGGTGCCCATGTATGAAATTGGTTATTGGTTAGATACTCAATACACGGGCTTAGGTTTGGCGACCGAAACAGTAAGCGCACTGACAAAGTTTGCCTTTAAATCATTTAACGCTGTAAGAGTGCAAGTAGTGATGCAGGCAGACAACGATGCGAGTAAACGTGTTGTTGAAAAATGTGGTTTTGATCTTGAGGCGACATTAAAAAAATATCGTGTGGATTGTTTGTCGAAGCAGCCCGCTGATGATTGTATTTTTGTACGTTTTGATGCAGAGGGGCTGTTATAATGCAACCCATGGATTTATTAATGTCCTGGTTGAATGATGAGCATAAGGCAGGTGCAAAGCATTCTCAACATGCTATTTTGTCGACTATTGGTCTTGACGCTCACCCTCATGGACGTGTTGTTGCGATTCGTGAAATACAATCCGATGGATTAATTTTTTTTACGCAGAAGGGTACACGTAAAGTTGAGGAAATATTCACACATTCGAATGTAACGTTAACCTTTTGGTTTGAGCGATTTGCGAGACAAGTGATCATTGAGGGCAGCGCAGAGTTTTTGCCAGAGACCGAGAATGAGCGATATTGGAATACTTATCCCACTTGGGCACAAATTCGGTTTTACAGCTATGCAGCAACGTCAGGGCAACCTATTTTTGGTAAGCAAATTTTAGAGGATAAAAAAAGAGAGATAGAGTCTCGTTATAAAGATCAAGCTTTACCGGTAAGTGAATATTACTGTGGGGTTAATGTTAGACCTAAGCAATTTATTTTTTATAGCTATCGCTTGGATGAATTATCTGATGTTTTGGAGTTTCAAAAAAATGGGGATACTTGGGTAAAACAATGCTTATCTCCTTAATTGTGAATTTAACCTATCAAAAATTAATTCAATGAAAAAATTACCCCGAGAATTTTATAATAGGGAAACAACAGCTGTAGCCAAAAGTCTGCTGGGTCTGCACTTGGTGCATCGCTCACAAAATATTGAGAGAATCGGTAAAATTGTTGAAGTTGAAGCCTATCTTGGAGAGCATGATTTCGCATCACATTCTTCAAAAGGACTAACCAAACGTACGGCAGTGATGTTCGGTCAGCCAGGTTTTGCCTATGTGTATTTGATCTATGGCATGTATCATTGTTTCAATGTGGTTACAGAACCAGCTGGTGTGGGGGCTGCTGTTCTTATTCGTGCGCTCGAACCTATTCTGAATATTACAGACCGTGCGTCAGGCCCTGGCTTGCTCTGTAAAGCGATGAAGATCGATAGACAGCTTAATGTACATGATCTTTTAAGCGATAATCTTTTTATTACCGAGCAGGATACTGAGTTGCCGCACCATATTGTTGAAACACCGCGTATAGGTGTTCATTACGCTAAAGAATGGGCAGACATTCCGCTTCGATTTTATATTCAAGGGAACCCATTTGTTTCTAAACCATGATATGTGATGATGAGATTAGAATCATTGAGATATAAGGAGCATTGCATGTTTTTAAAACAGTGTAATATTGATAAAACGGATAGAATGAATCGTGTGGTGATTGGTGCTATTTTGTTTTTCGGAGCACTCATTGGCATGGGCAAGGTTTTTTTTGTGGTGGTTGGGCTTGTTTTAGTGGTTGAAGGCTTAATTGGTTGGTGTTCTATTCCTTACTTGATCAGTAAAATCAAAGGAAAATAGTCTATCCTATTCGTTGACAATATTTTCTATAGATTGAATATCTTCGGAGGAGAGTTCAAAGTCATCAATGTTTAAATCATCAGTCATATGCTGTGGATTGGTTGTGCCGGTTAATGCCAATATTCCTATTTGTAACGCAAAGCGAAATATAACTTGTGGAATGGTTTTATTATATTGTGCGCTTAGTGATCGCATGTATGGGGTTAAAAGATAGGGCTGATTAGCAGTGAGCAAAGAAAATCCCTGATAGATGATGTTGTGCTTTTTACAGAATAACCTAACATCCTGATCCCACTTCGATGCGGCAAAACATCGATTTTGTATAAATGATGGTTTTAATGAAGCTTTTTTGTATAATGCCTCAATCTGTTCAATGTTGACGTTTGAAATGCCGAGAACCTTAACTTTGCCATCAAGTACTAACGCTTCCATTGTTTGCCAGATTTCCAGATCGGAATCAATGATTCCGTACGATAGCGCAGGACCATGAAGAATATAAGAATCAATGTAGTCTGTTTGTAAATGTTCCAGTGAGCTGGCAAAGGATTGTTTGACTTGATTGGTCAATGAATCAAATTCATCATAGGGCTTGCGGTGGTCTTGTCCATGTACAGAAGTGAATTTGGTTTGAATAAATAAATCACTACGTGTTTTTTGACTGGATTTTAAAAATTGCTGAATCCCAAGTCCAACACCCTCTTCGAAATAATGCCTACGCTGATTGGCCGTATCAATACCCTTAAACCCTAATGTTAGCGCCTGGAGTACAAGTCGTTGTGTATCATCTTCTTTCCAAGCCGTACCATATAAAATAGGCGGGATAGAGGTACTATGTTGTTCCATCGTCATTATGGTCACCAAGCTATCATCTCACCATCAAAACGATGAAGTGTATCAGCGTGACTTTGAGAAAGATGCTTGTCGGCTTGTTTGAGCATTCCCGCAACACTAGTTTGAACATCAACTAGTGCATCAGAACCACCCATATTTGTTTTTACCCATCCTGGGTGAATAAGCATGACATGAAGCCCTTTATCTTTTACGTCAATTGCAAAGCTTCGCATGACGGAATGAAGGGCGGTTTTGCTCGCGCGATAAGCATAAGATCTGCCTCTTTCATTATCCGAAATACTCCCCATTCGAGAGCTTATCACTAAAATATTTTTATCAATGCTTGCTTGAAGGTTAGGAAGTAACGCATCACTTAATTTTACAACGCCGATACAATTAACATTGAAGACATTAATAAAATTCTCTCTGTTGATATTACCAACAGTTACACCTTGCTCACCGCTAGTACCGGCGTTATTGATGAGCAAATCAATGGGTCTATTGTCGAGTTTTTGCTTTAAAGCTGAGATGTCATTATCGCTGGTTAGATCCAGTTGGAAGATTTCATCAGCTAACGTATTGAGCTCGGTAGCTGTTTCTGGATGACGACAAGTACCTAAAATATAATACCCTTTCTCTTTTAGCTGCCGGACAAACTCAAGGCCTATACCTCTGTTCGCACCTGTAATGAGGGCGGTTTTCATAGCGAGTCCTTATTCTGGTTTTTTAAATTTCCATCGATGCCAAATGATGGGGGTTGCAGCCAGAATATGTTTTGTGAAAATGACCGGCTCTTCTATCGATGTTTGAGGATTGAGGCACACCAATGCGTATCCATTCTTTCTTTGTAGTAAGCGACGAAAAAAAGTGCCTTCGCTGGTTTCTATAATGCAATCATGTCCAATGCATTCATTGATCTGTTGCGGAATAATGTATTGAGTTCCACCAACAAAATCACCCTGTCTATATCGTGGTTCCATAATGTCATCGGAAACCATGATGACAACTACATTCGGATTATTAGTTTTAAAAAAATCGATTTCTTTCTGGATACTGTTTTCTTTATCTAATAAAGGTGCAATATCCTGGCCAAGTGGTGGGTAGGGTGTAAATTCTGAGCCTAATAAAGCAGGGGTTTTACCTGAGCCTTCCATAAGCCACTGCATCGAGCAATTAATCCCTGTACTGTGAAAAATTTCTACCAATTTTGATGCGGCCTTATCCGTCAGAGGGTTTCTGCCTAACTCCCATGATTGAAGGGTATGCATGCTAATCCCGTATTTATCTTCGAGATCTTTTCGCGAGAGACCAGCGAGCGTCCTAGCCATTTTAATACGACGTCCCGCATTTACTTTTTGGTCGCCCTTATTTATTTCCACCATAAACGTAATAAGCCCTTTTAATTTATACGCTTTTTATGTATACTGTAGTTCAAAATACGTGAAACAGGTATATAATTCTTAATGCACGTACCATTATGACACATGGAGGAGCGCGATGTCTCGAACCAGTTGTATCTCATTTAAATCCAGGGATTCCTATAAGTATGTGCGCTGTTTTAACTTTAATTTTTATGCATTGGGGTAGGTAATATGGTTATTTATGAAGTGAATTTATCGATTGATAATGGGATTTATACTGAGTTTAGATTATGGCTAAAAGAGCATATAAATGAAATGCTTCAATTCCCAGGGTTTATGCAAGCCAGTATATTTAAACCAGAGATTGATGAGGCCTCTGCTCAAGAGAAGCTGACTATTCAGTATCAGCTAAAAAATAGAGACGATTTAGAAAGATACTTTACTGAATTTGCTGCCAAGATGCGCGAAGAAGGTATTAAACGATTCAGTGATCAATTTTCAGCAACTCGAAGAGTTTTTGCCGTCGAGGAAATTATTGTGAAATAATTAATACGTAAATGCGTATATTATGTTGATTGATACATTCTAGTGGTATATCATGAGTTTGTGTGTATGTATTTCAATTTAATATATGGAGGGTAGTCGCTGTGGAAAAGAAAGTATTTAAAGAAGTTGAGGCAGCAAATTATATTTGCATGAGTCGTTCTTTTCTTTAGCCAATAATATATTGTGGGAGCGTAAGATCAATTTTAGGAAGACAGACTGCGGCACAAGAAAAATGGTGTAATGATAGTAAAAAAATGGGACCTAATTTTTTCATTCGCTACACCATGAGCTATGACTTTATATTTTCAGCTATGATAACACATTCAAATTGCACCCTGCCTGCACCCTGAAAATCTGTTTTCAGCAGAGTCTCTTATTGTAACATGTTGATTTATATGGCGTCCCAGAGCGGATTCGAACCGCTGACCTGCCCCTTAGGAGGGGGCCGCGCTATCCAGCTGCGCCACTGGGACTTTCTTCTTTGCTGGCTTCGAATTTTACAAGCATCAGCAAGAAATAACAATTGTTGATTATAGCCAGTGGCTCTATATAATCATTGAATGCCTATTTAATGATACTCCTTTATGACAAAAATACTTCAAATGTTAAAACCTGGAGATCTCGTAGAAGTTATAGCGCCAGCTTCTAGATGTTCCGAAGACGATCTGTCAACGCTTCGTTGCTTGCTTACCTCTTGGAATCTAGAGTGCATCATTGAAAAGGATATCTTTGGAGATGATTTACTCTGTGCTAATAATGATGAAAATCGCTTTAATTTATTAAAAAAGGCCCTTTTTCGCAAAGAAACAAAAGCCATTATCTGTGCCCGTGGCGGTTATGGGAGTATGCGATTGATTCCTAATTTACTGAAACTATCGCCACCTCAAACACCCAAATTTTTTATAGGTATGAGTGATATTACAGCCCTCAACTTATTTTTTCAGCAACAATGGGGATGGTCTTGTATTCATGGGGCATTAAATTCTATCAAATATTCAAACGCTTCTATTCAAGCAGTCAAAGCCATGCTTTTTGGCGAAGTATCCACTGTTGAATTTAATGGCGTACCTATGAATGCACATGCTGAAACCGACAATATCATTGAGGCCACAATGACTGGTGGCAATCTCTGCCTCATTCAATCCAGTATTGGTAGCGCATGGCAAATGGACGCGCGTAATAAAATTGTTTTGTTAGAGGAAATAGGTGAGCGTGGGTATCGAATAGATAGAATGCTCGAGCAGCTAATACAATCAAAGATCCTAGATGGCGCGCTCGCCATATTCATTGGTGATATGATAGGTGGCAATGAACCAAACGGTGACTCGAAAATCGAACCTGTTTTAGAGCGGTTTGCAGAGACTTGTGAAATACCGGTCGCTCGTTTCCACGGAGTAGGGCATGGTCATACTAATTTCCCTGTTCCTTTAGGAACCAATGTCAGCTTGCAGCTAGGAAGCAACATCCGATGTACGTGTTCTACCAATTAATTAAAAATGGGACTCCATATGCGAAAACCAAGTATAGCCGCTTTTGTAATAACGATAATGGTAGCAATGCCTTTCGAGGTTTTTGCTACAAATCCCTGCGTACCCATTGCAGAAGCCTGCATGCAAGCGGGCTATTATAAAGATGGGCATAAGGTCGGAAAAGGGCTTGTGCAAAACTGCATCATGCCGGTGGTTGCTCATAATAAAACACTCCCACAGGCCAACTTTAGTGAAGAGGTTTTGACTCAATGCAAAGCCATGCTGGTTGAAAAAATACGGAGTTGATAGTCCGATATATCTTAGAAAAGTTGGCTACAGATGTTACCTAGGAAAAAATATTTATCTTATTGGTCCATCTTGAGATTATTTTGTTAATTTATTTCTATGACTTAACGCGTCGCTAACGTCTGTCCTTCGTCCATGCTTTGTACTAAATAATCCATGTTTCGACACCTCTGGCTTTAAATCAAACATATCCACTAAATTTGTATACGACTGTTTTGATAAAATCGTCTTTGAACCATCTGCTGGCGGGGCAGGGCGGCGTAACGCACCAAATAGTATATTGAGCAACGACATCGTATCACCGATCACAGTCAAATGTTTTTTAATTGTACACAAAGACCCCTTGTTTGTCAATATTTTGGGCCTTTTTGGCTTTTAATTTTACCTTAATGCTTCAAAAAAAGAGGGCAGCAGATGGTATTCTTAGAATAAAACATTCATAAGTCATTGTTTATAAATATTTTTAAATATTGCCATGCTGGTAATTGCCTTTTTTAATATTTAACGCTTCAGATTGGTGTGCCTCCCCTGATTTGTTAACAGTGGAAGAAATGCTTCACAAGGAGGATAATGTACTCACTACTATTGATTACGTATTCATTCTATGACCCTTTCAATCATTAAGTTTCTTCATCTATTGTGTGGCCTCTCTTTTTTTGGAATTGTAATTGCCAGTTTTTTTTACATAGCTAGCAGTTTATATAAACGAGATAAATCACTGATAGATTATTCAATCAGAGCCAGTTATTTTGGCGACGGGATTATTTTCCTTTGCGGCTCCATCGTATTTGTTAGCGCGCAAATACTGGTGCGAGCTGGCCATTTCAGCATGAGTATTCCTTGGATTTTTGTAGCCTTTCATGCCTTTAGTTTATTACTTGTGTTGTGGTTTTTTAATCTTGTCGTTAAAGCATTTTATCTTTCTAAAAAAAGTATTCCTTTTTATTCTCTGTGTATTTATTATTTTTTAAATCTATCGATGTTATTAATATTTATAATTATCATTCATGATGCCGTAATGCAAAGTACGGGATTTGACTTTTTATTTAGGAAATAGCGCATGCGTATATTAGTTACGGGAACCAATGGTTTTATCGCTAGAGAAATCATCGCACGATTAGCAAGCGCTGATCATGAGATCATTGCTTGCATACATAACAAAGAGCTGAACAACATCCCTTATAGCAAATCATTTCGTAAAAACTTTACTCAAGCCACCACACCAGCTGATTGGTTGCCCCATTTAAAAAATATAGATGTCATTATTAATTGTGTCGGTGTCTTTCATACCGTTAAAGAAAAAACGATTTGGACTATACACTATTCAGCGCCCAAGGCGCTCTTTGATGCCGCTCTAAAACAGGGGGTTAAAAAAATTATCCAAATATCCGCACTGGGTGTTGATAAAGTAAATGTCCCTTATGCCGCTAGCAAATTAGCACTCGATAATTATATAGAAAGCTTGGATATAGAGTCAGTCATTATTCGTCCGGGATTAGTATATGGAAAAGGATCTTATGGTGGATCCTCCTTATTTCGTGGTTTAGCTGGGTTTCCTTTTATGATTCCCATGCCAGGCGCTGGTAAAACACTTCAGCAACCCATCCACATGGATGATTTAACAGCAATCGTTGAAAAAGCATTAACCATACCTGGAAAGGAAATAATAACTGCCGTAGGAGAAGAACAGATTTCTATTAAAAACTTGCTCACTAAATTACGAGCATGGCTTGGCTTTAAAAAAGGGTGGTCCTTTGCGGTTCCAAACTTATTCATTCATTTGGCTTCAAAAATTGGGAATTGTATTCCTAATTCACCATTAAGCGAGACAGGCACTAAAATGATGTCTGTGGATAATGTGGCCAGTGTTACTGAGTCGACGCATCTAAAGCGTATAACAGGCCTTAAACCGCGAGGACTGACTGAGGGTTTGAATGGCATGGTCAGCAGCGTCCAAGATAGATGGCATGCCCGCTTGTATTTTTTACGACCTATGCTTCGATTGAGTATTGCCTTTATATGGTTATTTTCAGGCCTACTAAGTTTTTTACCACTGTCTTTACCCTATAGCCATACCATACTGACTGAAGCATCCGTTCCATCGGCGTTTCAGTGCTTTATTATTCTTTTATTTGGTAGCATAGATATTTTACTTGGTTTAGCCACGCTATTTAATTATCGACTGATGCTAATCGGTTTTTTGCAGTGCCTTATGATTGCCTTTTATACTTTGGTCATTTCTATTCTCTTACCCACCTATTGGCTGTATCCATTTGCACCAATTGCTAAAAACATACCCATTTTAGTTGCAATTTTAACCATGATGGCTTTGGAGAGCGATCGATAATGTTATACCCATGGATTAAAATCATACATATCATCTCTGCCGCACTGCTATTTGGCACTGGATTAGGTACCGCTTTTTATATGTTTTATGTCAATGGTCAAAAAAACACGGCCCTTATTGCCAAAGCCACCGCAGCAGTAGTCAAAGCCGATTGGCTCTTTACAGCAACGTCTGGGGTAGTGCAGGGTGCTACAGGCTTACTCCTGATTCATATCAGAGGCTTCTCATTCTTAAGTATTTGGGTATTGGGTTCTATTATAGGATATATAATCGCAGGGGTTTGCTGGTTACCTGTGGTATGGTTACAAATGCAATGTCGGGATCTGGCTTTGACTGCGTCCAGGCATCATTCACCATTACCAAAAGAATATTACCTATTTTTTAGACTATGGACACTTTTAGGCATACCGGCATTTTTAGCTTTGATCGTGGTTTTTTATTTGATGACCAATAAACCAGAGCATTTTCTATGAAAAATTCTGTTCGTGGTACCCACTATTTATGGCTTTAATATTAAGTCTGATTATCAAAATAATCAGACTTAATAGAGGCGTTTTCAATGCCATATTTTTCTCTGTTGAGACTTATCTTGGTATTTTTTTTAAATCGCGATAAAAATTTTCATGAATACCCAGTGCCAGCAAAAGTCTATTCAATGGATCCCATTCATACGCCAAAAGAAATTCTTGATGATGCATTTTAAATTTATAAACAAACACACCTGCTAAATCACCTTTTTTTTCATCCCCAATAAGTGGATTCTTAACAATAGCCAGAATTGCTTCATTGACCGTTGCCTGATGTTCTCTATACAGTTTTTTATAAACCCTTTTAAAAGTTGGCATTTGCTTAATAATTATATTAGTCACGCTTAACCTCAAAATCGAAAGGCTCAGCCAAAGATCTGTCTTGGCGCTTAGACATAAGAGTGTCTCTAATAAACTCAATAGGCAAATCTGGGTTGTCTAGCGCACATTTACCCAAACTAGCCCAAAACTCAATTTGATGAGGAATAGATCTGAATTCGGATCGAGCCACTTTTTTAGCTTCATTAAAAATCAGCTCGTCAATTCTTATTGGAACACCCATATTATCACCTGAAAATTTAATTAACTGCTACATTTGTAGTATAGGGTGAGGTTGTTTTTTAAGCAAATTTATCCATCATGAAAGATCAATGAATTTAAAGTGAACAAACAAATTCCTACCCCCTATCCATACCTATGACATCAAACTAACCATCTTCAGTAAGCTAGGAGGCAGATTTGCAATCAGTGATTTACGATCCCATTAGTAGTTGATTGACACGACTAACAAAATCAGCTGGGTTAGTTAATTGACCACCTTCAGCAAGCACTGCTTGTTCAAATAACACAATAGCCCATTGATTGAAGCGCTCGTCATCTTCTATGGAGTGCAATCGTTTAATCAATGGATGCTCTGGATTAATTTCGAAGATGGGTTTAATGTCTGGTAATTTTTGACCGGTAGCTTGTAAAATTCGCTGCATTTCAAGCCCCATATCTTCATCACCTGCAACAACGCAAGCTGGAGAGTCCGTTAACCGATTGGTCACTTTGACATCTTTAACACGATCCCCTAAAACCTCTTTAATCTGTTTTAACATCGGTGCTAATGATTTTTCCTGCTCTTCAACTGCTTTGCTGTCCTCACCATCAAAATCAACTTTACCTTTACTGATAGACTGTAATTTTTTACCCTCAAACTCGCTTAAATAACTCACTAACCATTCATCCACTCGGTCACTGAGCAATAAAACTTCAAAGCCCTTTTTCTTGAAAATTTCCAAATGAGGACTGTGTTTTGCAGCATTATAACTAGACGCTGTGATGTAATAGATCTTATCCTGCCCTTCCTTCATTCTTGCAACATAATCCGTTAATGATACCGTCTGTTTTTCAGTATCCGGCGCTGTCGTTGCAAATCGCAATAATTTTGCTAACGTTTCTTTGTTTGATGGATCCTCAATGGGACCTTCTTTAATGACCAAACCAAACTCGTCCCAAAACTGTTGATAAATATCCCCTTTATCAGTTGCCATTTTTTCAAGTAACGACAATACACGTTTAGTACAAGCAGAACGGATGCTATCGACTTGTTTGTTGTCTTGAAGAATTTCTCGGGAAATATTTAAGGGTAAATCGCTGGCATCAACAATCCCCTTTACGAATCTTAAATATCGCGGTAAAAATTGTGAAGCATCATCCATAATAAAGACACGTTTTACGTATAGCTTTAAACCATGCTTCACTTCTTGTTGCCATAGATCAAATGCTGCGTGGCTAGGAATATACAGCAAACTGATGTAATCATGTTTTCCTTCAACGTGATTATGCGACCATATCAATGGCTCTCGATAATCATGTGAAATATGCTTGTATAATGCTTTATAGTCCTCGTCTGAAATTTCAGATTTTTGCAAGGTCCATAACGCAGTTGCTTTGTTTACGGTTTCGAAATCAACCGCGTCCTTTTTATCTTCCGTTTGTGGTTTTTTCATGACAATCGGCCAGCAAATATGATCGGAATACTTGCTGATGATGTTACGTAAACGCCAGTCGTTTAAAAACTCATCTTCATCTTTTTTAAGATGTAAAATAACTTCGGTGCCACGAGCTGCTTTCTTCTCATGACCAATTGAGAATTCACCCTCTCCCATAGACTCCCAGACAATACCCTCTTCCGCAGGTAATCCAGCACGTCTTGATTTGACAGTAACCTTGTCAGCCACAATAAAAGCGGAATAAAACCCTACTCCAAATTGACCAATCAGCTGCGAATCCTTTGCTTGTTCACCAGACAATTGTTTAATAAAGTCCCTAGTACCTGATTTCGCAATCGTCCCAAGATTTTCTACGGCCTCATCCCAATTCAAACCAATGCCATTGTCTGAGATAGAAATGGTTTTTTTCTTTTCATTATATTCTATGGTAATTTTAAGATCAGAATCATTTTCATATAAAGAAGCATTGGCAAGAGCTAAAAATCGGAGTTTATCCAGTGCGTCGGACGCATTAGAAATTAATTCGCGTAGAAATATCTCTTTATTGCTGTACAAAGAATGAACAACAAGTTGTAAAATTTGCTTTACTTCGGTTTGAAAACCCATTGTTTGTTGCTTGCTAACCATTGCTAACTCCTCAATTATTGACGATGAACAATATATTGGGGCGAAGCATTGGGATTTCAAGTGTTTGGTTTGCCCATATTTATTCTAGGGGGCATCATAAAAATAGTGATTGAATCACTGGTTTTTAAAATGCGGCCTTTTTTATCAACCACTTGCGCCGTTAATGTATGGGAACCTCGAATGACTCCTTGCATCGTAAAATTGGTAGCCGATTGTGGTTCGCCAAACGCAATATTATCCATGAGCAATTGGATAGCATCTGAAGGTTTCAGTTTTGGTGTCAGCTCCAATTTAACATTCACAACGCCTTGGGCATTTCGAATGGTTACCTGATCTTGAGGCTCTACTATCAGTAATTTTTTATATGGATTTTTGGTGGACTCCATTTCAACGTCATCCGTATCCTCAATTTTGTTTTCTAAAGGAACAGCAGGCGATGAAAAACGTTGTATTTTTGGAAGTTCTATTTGTTGGGCACCCTCATGCGGTTTATCACTGAACGTCACATTGCCATTACTGTCCGTCCATTTATAAACCGCCGCATACATGGGATTTGCCAAAAAAATTATCCATAAAATTAAATAAGTTCTAATCATATTGAACCCCTCCTTTGGTCAATCTTTCCCGTCCCTAGCTACAACTGCCATTAAGTTAAGAGACCTTGTCATTCCCGCGCAGGAGGCAATCCATCCCCGACTTGGACTAGGTGCCCCATATGGGAAATGGATCCCCGCCTGCGCGGGGATGACAGTCTTTCCTTAACTTAATGTTAGTGGTCCCTAGCTACTGTAATATAGTTCAAACTCATAAGGATGAACCAAACTGCGTACATGGTTGATATCCGCTTGTCTTAATGCAATATAGCTATTAATAAAGTCTTTACTAAACACATCGCCTTGGAGCAGGAATTCATGGTCGCGGATTAAACTATCCACAGCCTCTTCAAGAGAGGATGCAACCGTTGGCACGTCAACCAATTCTTCAGGAGGCAAATCATATAGATCTTTATCCATGGGTTGACCAGGATGAATTTTTTTCTGTATGCCATCAAGACCAGCCATCATCATGGCACTAAATGCGAGATAAGGGTTGGCGATGGGATCAGGGAAGCGGACTTCGATACGCCTTGCCTGGGGACTCGTGACATGTGGGATACGAATCGCTGCTGATCGATTGCGAGAAGAATAGGCTAGCAATACTGGGGCTTCAAACCCAGGGACTAAGCGTTTATAACTATTCGTGCCCGGATTTGTAAAGGCATTCAATGCCTTTGCATGCTTAATGATCCCACCAATATAATAGAGCGCCGTTTCTGACAACCCTGCGTACTGATCTCCTGCAAACAAATTAATACCGTCTTTAACCAATGATTGGTGGCAATGCATGCCACTGCCATTATCTCCCACCAAAGGTTTTGGCATAAACGTGGCTGTTTTACCATAATTATGAGCAACATTATGTATCACATATTTCAGTATTTGTATTTCATCGGCTTTGATGGTTAGCGTATTAAACCGGGTGGCAACCTCACATTGATTAGCCGTGGCAACTTCATGATGATGCGCTTCAACCACAATATCCAAGCTCTCCAATGTTTGGCAGATGGCTGAGCGAATGTCTTGTGAAGAATCAACTGGTGGAACGGGGAAATAACCACCTTTAACCGGTGGTCGATGCCCCATATTGCCTCCATCCAAGACTTTTCCAGAGTTCCAATGGGCCTCTTCAGAATTAATCTTATAGAAAGATCCACTGATGTCCGTTTGCCAGCGTACATCGTCAAATATAAAAAATTCAGGTTCCGGACCAAAATAAACGTGTTGGGCTATTCCTGTGGATTGTAAATACAGTTCTGCACGTGTTGCAAGCGAACGCGGATCCCTGTCATAACCAAGCATGGTTTGTGGGTCAACGACGTTGCATCGAACGAATAATGTGTTGTCTTGATAGAAAGGATCAAGATGGATACGACTTAAATCGGGAATTAATGCCAAGTCAGACTGGTGTATTTTTTGCCAACCTTTGATGGAAGAGCCATCAATCATTTTTCCATTTTCAATAAAATCATCGTCTACCGCAGAGACAGGTATAGTAATGTGCTGCTCTTTGCCAATAGTATCCGTAAAGCGTAAATCTATAAACTTTACGTCATGTTCATTTATTGCTTCTAATAACTTATTTTTACTCATCGCCGTCTCCATCTGTCGGTGAGGGTAGTTTACAGGGGGTTTTGAACTTCTTCAATTGCCCTGTTTACGATAAGTGTTTAATTGTTTAAACTCAAGAACATGACTTTTATATAGATGTAATACTATGAGCGCATACCAATACCAAGCGCTACAAGCTACAGGGGTCACTTCTAAAGGGATTATCGAAGCCGACTCCGAACGTCACGCACGACAATTATTACGTGCCCAGGGTTTAATTCCAACGTCAATCAGTCATTTTAAAAAATCACATCTTACAAAACATAGCGATAAGTTATCCGCCCAAGATGTCGCTTTATTTACACGCCAATTAGCGACTTTACTCGCAGCAGGCATTCCAGTTGAAGAATCCTTAAGCTCTGTTAGCGAACAAACTGAAAAAAACAAAGTACGCCGCCTTATTATAGCGGTTCGTTCAAAAGTTCTAGAGGGATATGGTCTTGCCCAAGCAATGGCAGAATATCCAAACGTATTTCCAGAATTGTATCGAGCAACAGTAGCTGCCGGTGAACAAACAGGACGCCTTGATTTGGTTTTGGAAAAATTGGCAGACTACACTGAAAAACAACAGATGATTCGCCAAAAAATTCAACAAGCAATGATATATCCATTATTAATGATTTTTGTATCCTTTTTCATCATCATTTTTTTATTGGCGTTCGTAGTCCCCAAAATAATTGATGTCTTTACCAATAGCGGACAAACCTTACCCGCAATGACCAGCGTGCTTATCGCGATAAGCACCTTCACGAAATCTTACGGTATTTATATTCTGGTGTTCATCATCCTGGGTTTGGTGGTGTCTAATCGTTGTCTTAAAATTTTACGCTTTCGTTACGCCTGGCATCGACTCCTGTTAAAACTTCCAATCGTTTCTTATTTAATCAGAACAGTAAATGTAGCACGATACATTCATACCTTCGGTATTTTATTTGCAGCCGGCGTAAGCGTATTGGAAACCATGCAAGTGTCTTCAAGTTTGATAAGCAATTTAGTGATGCGGGATGCCTTTACAAAAGCTTCAGCACGTGTTAAGGAAGGAGTTGCCATTCACCAGTCTCTAAAAGACACCGGGTTTTTAGGTGCGATGGCCATTCATTTGATTTCAAGCGGTGAAAAAAGTGGCAAATTATCTGACATGATGGAGCGAGCAGCAGAGCATCTTGATAATGAGATTCGCCGACTGATTGATACCGCTTTAACCCTTTTAGAACCAATGATTATTTTATTAATGGGTGCCGTCGTACTCTTTATAGTTCTAGCGACCTTATTGCCTATATTTACAATGGAACAATTGGTCAATTAGATAAATTTGATAACAATAGGAGTCTATTTATAATGCAACATCAACGTGGTTTTTCTTTGATAGAAATTATGGTGGTAGTGGTTATCCTTGGTATTTTAGCGTCTATCGTTGTTCCTAAAATCATGAGCAGACCAGACGAGGCTCGAATTGTAAAAGCGAAACAAGATGTCCTTGCCATTCAAAATGCGCTGGATTTATACAAGCTTGATAATGGCGTCTATCCGACGACCGATCAAGGATTAATGGCCTTGGTCGAGAAACCAACCACGGAACCTTTCCCCCGTGATTGGAAACCTTATCTCAAATCATTACCTAAAGATCCATGGGGACGCGAATATTTATACTTAAACCCAGGGCAGCATGGTGACATTGATGTCTTTACTGAGGGCGCAAGTGGCCAATCTGGTGGCAGTGGGATCAATGCCGAAATTGGTAACTGGGATGCAAAATAATGCACGTGGCTTCACTTTAGTTGAAATTCTAGTGGTACTGTTCATCATGGGCATTACCATTGGGTTTGCCCTGCTGTCATTTGGAGATTTTGGTAGTAAACGACGCATTATTATTGCGGCTGAACAATTCGTAAATTATGTTAAATTTGTCGAGCATGAGGCCATCATGGAATCAGCAACACTAGGAATTAATATCGACAAAAATGCTTATCAAATCGTAAAGTTTCAAACAGAATTGGGATGGCAATTGATGCCAAACAAATCTGTTTTTAGACAACAGCATTTTCCTAGCGACGCAATGATTCGATTGGATACAAAAAATTCAAATCAGCAGCATCCAGCACTTATTTTTACTGCCTCAGGAAATATCACTCCTTTTAGACTAGAACTTGGTTCAACAGAAAAAAAATCCATTGTAATCATTACCGGTGAATTGAATGGCAGCGTATCTTTGAAGTTAGCGTCATGAAAAAGAGGTTCCTCCATCGAGGATTTACACTGATCGAGGTACTCATCGCTCTAGCCATTGTCTCCATTGCATTGGCGGCACTATTAAAAGCGACTTCAACCGGTGTCCGGCACACAGAACAGATAAAAGATAGAACAATTGCGCATTTGATACAAATGCAAGCCATTGCAGCGATTCAACTCGGTTTGGAACCGGTAAATAATCAACAAAACGTCACTAAAGTAACGACCATGTTTGGGCAACAGTGGTATTGGAAGGCCGTTTTAAAACCTACTCCCATTAAAAACACAGATTTGCTTACCATTTCCATCAGTAAAAAATCATCGGGACCATTTATTGACGACCTCTCTGCCTTTAGGTACAAAGATGAAAAATAACCTTGGATATACCTTAATCGAGGTCATGGTTGCCCTGCTCATCTTTGTAATTATCGCAGGGACCACATCCGGAATTTTGTATCATGTATTCAATACCCGAGACAGAATCAACGCACAGGCCAAAGAATTAGGTGATTTGCAATTGGCGATCACTCTAATTCAGCGCGATACTCAACAGATGGTCGATAGAGCCATTCTTGGTAATGACATGCACAATTTTCCCCCTTTTATTGGCCTATCGAATTATGTTGAATTTACTCATGGTGGTGTCGTCAACCCCAATGGAGAGGAAGAACGGAGCACCTTGTCACGAGTGGCTTTTCTTTGTGAAAAAAATCAATTAATTAGACGAAGCTGGGCGCACTTAGATCTCCCTTCACGCAATACTTATGTGGATAGTCTTTTATTATCAAATCTAGAAGGATGCTCGTTTGCCTATCTTGGAAAAAATCTTCAACGCTTGAGTGAATGGAAAGCCTACGCTCTCCAACAAAATCAACAAAATGAAACCCTCCCCCTGGCTTTGCAATTGCAGTTAAAGGTTCATGGCTGGGGTGAATCAGTGATGCTTTTCATTATTCCTCAATCTCTCTATGATGAAAAAGGCGACTCATGAAAATAAAAAAAGTCAGGGGAAGTGCACTAATATCCGCTTTGTTTATCATGACGTTGGTAGTTATTGCTGCAACGGCTATCAGTACCCGATTGCAATTTGACATTTACCGCACCCACCTGATGTTAACTTCCGATCAATTATTGTTGGCTTCACAAGCAGTTAATTTTTGGGCTACTGAGACGTTAAAGGAGTCTAACGATCATGAATTCCCTCTTGCTTTTCCAAAGCGATTTCAGTTGATTTATCCTAATGTTCGTATCACAGGAGATCTGTATGACCTTCAAGCTCGTTTTAATATCAATAACTTGCGGGATCCAAAATTTCATCTTTTTTTTCTTGCATGGTTAGGAAAATCCATCAAGGAATCCGTCCGTAATAACACAGAACTTCTTCTTGCAATCACCTATTGGATCACACCCTTCCAATCAGGCCGGGGGCATGATCAATATTTAAACTATTATTTAAAACGACCGACGCCATACTTACCCTCCTATCAAGCAATGCAAAGCCCGTCTGAGCTTCGCTTGATTAAAGGAGTAACAAAGCAAACATATCAACGTATGCTTGCGTCCATGATCGCTTTGCCAGAAACAACCCCCATCAATATAACAACAGTACCCAAGGAATTCCTATCGACGCTAGGTGTTGGTTTAAAAGATTCAGAAGTCGATGCCTTGCTAGAGGCCCGTGAGATAAAAGACGGGAGTCGTGTTGAAAAAATAAATCAACTTCTGCAAGAATTTAATGTTCCCATGTTTGAAGTTACTACCAAGAGTACATACTTCCTAAGTGTCGCAACCGTCGTCTCCGACTCTTTGACGTTAACTGTTTATACAATAATCAAACGAATTAGAGATAGAAATAATCAGACAGCAGTAAGCATCATTCATCAGAGCTTTAACACGTTGTAATAGACCGACTTGATGGATGCCTAAATCTTCACTGAAACTCGGCCTTCTTTTTGTAAACAATTTTCCTTATTTATTAAGATTATCTTTTGCAGCTCCATTTATTTTCTGTTAAAGTTTTGATGCTATTACTATTTTTAAGGAACTCTAAATGAAAAAATCGCTGTTGGCTTTTGTGCTCGTGATGTTCAATTTAACAAGTTATGCTTGCTCAAGAGCACTGCCTACGGATGACCCTGGTTTTTGTGCTTCATTTAAAGCAGTGGCCATTTGTTATTGCGCTTCATCAGGAGTTCCTGCAGGAATGTGCCAAGATATACATGCATTATACAACCGCATGCTGGTTGTTTTTGGTTCTTTGCAAAAAGCCTGTGAATATCAGCATCACACCAGCGTACAAGATTGTATGGACAACTGGAATTGTTATATGCATGGAGGGATCGATTCCCGCGGAAGAGCTTGTAGCTCCAATCAAAGTGCATGCCAATAGCTTAATCATACTTAAATCAAGGGGAGAGAGCAGGTATTATCTCTCCATTGATTTATTAAACCTAAATTTTCCATGCAGGAACTTTCAGTTCTCCACTCACAATAAGGAAATGCATTCAAAGTGACTTATTCAAATAACGTCCTCATTCTGTCGTTAGTACTATCCACACTATCCATTTCAAGCCAGGCTCAATCCATCCCTGACAAGCCATTGCGTTTCGCTTTCTACATCGGAGCAATTGGCGGTTATGGTTCAACGACTTGGGATGGATTAGTTCCAACAGATAAGAACCAAAATTCAGCCATCACCATTTCCACACCCATTGATGTAAAAGAAGGGGGCGGCGTTTGGGGTGGGTATGCTGGTTATGAAGTAACCCCCTACTTTGCATTTGAAGCCATGTACATGCGATATCCATACGCCCAAGTTTTTTTTGACCCATTCAGTATTTTCAGTTTTGAACATGATAATCAAATTGAATTTAATACATTCACAGAAACCTTAAGTGTCATGGGCAAAATATCACTCATTGTTCCGAATACGAAAGTTCGGGTATTTTCTGGAGTCGGCTTGGCTGGGTTGCACAGGGATGATGATCTATTAAATGCCTGGCGATTAAGCCCAACCTTTGAAGCCGGATTTAATTATCATCTAACCGATCATATCATGGCAGAATTGGCAGGCGTATATGTAGCAGGCTATGGGGAGTCGATGTTAAATCCTACTGTTTGTTACTTCCCTTTTCTTTATTCTTTAAGTGCTCGTTTGGCTTATTTTTTTTAGATCGACAAGATTGTGGTTACATTAATAAAAGAATTGGTGAAAAATCAGGAAACTTGTGTTTTAATCCCTATTTTTTATCTTGGTGAATTAGATGAGTATTTCAAGTTCAAAGCTTGCAGAAAATTCATTGAGCACTTGTGAATCGGTTGTCATGGGTGTTGCTGGGGCTGCCCCAGCCTACAGTGTCTCAGTTGCTACAGCCACGCTGATTGCCGCTGTAGGGACACTAGCGCCAGCCAGTACACTGTATTGTGGTCTCATTATGCTCGGAATAACACTGGCCTTTTTTCATCTAAATCGGGTCAAAGTTAATGCGGGGGCAGCATACGCATGGGTAACCTCCATTTTTGGTCCGTTTTTCGGTTTTTTTACCGGGTGGGCTTTGTTGGTATCCTCAGCCTTATTTATGGTTTCAGGTTCTATTCCTGCAGCAACAGCAACCTTATTATTGATTCAACCCGACAAGGTCAATGATACTGGCTGGGTCACTATGACCGCTGCTTTTTGGTTAACCGCCATCGCAGCCATAACGTTTAAAGGAATAAAAGCGGCGAGCTTTGTTCAATCATTAATGACTGGTATTGAGCTTTTGATATTAATCATCATTATGTTTGGCGGTATCATCGCCTATGCCAAGATGCCTTCGCATGTGTTTTCATTCCATTGGTTATCAATCACTGGTTTTTCAAAGGAATTATTTGCAACAGGAGCGTTAACCGCCCTCTTTCTATTTTGGGGTTGGGATGTGACGCTTAATCTCAGTGAGGAAACAAAAAACACATCAAAAGCGCCTGGTTGGGGGGCCTTTTGGTCTGTCGTTATTATTATACTACTATTCGTCTCCTTTTCTATTTCAGCCCTTATAGTAATGAGTGACGATGAAATTGCAGCCTCTGGAACCAATATTTTATTTGCTATTGCGGATAAAATATTTCCAAGACCATGGAGTTACTTGGCGGTGCTTTCCGTGATGTTAAGTTCGGTTGGAACCTTAGAAACGACCATTCTCCAATTTACAAGGACCATGTTTGCTAAAGGACGGGATAATGCACTCCACCCTCGCTATGCAAAAATTCATCACAAATGGAGCACGCCATGGGTGGCTATATTATTCATCTGGTCTTTTGGCGTCTTATTTTTGTTTTTATCTTCTTTTTTCTCAACAGTCAGCCTTATCATTAAGGATTCTGTAAACGCCATTGGCTTGCAAGCCGCTTTTTATTATAGCATCACAGGCATTGCCTGCGCTTGGTACCACATACGTCTTTGGAAAACGGTCGGTGAATTAATTATGTATATCATTTGGCCATCCATAAGCGCCCTCTTTCTTATATTTATCGCATGCTTCAGTATTCCTACGTTCGATACTATTTCCATCATGATAGGAATCGGAGGAATTGCTTTTGGCTTGGTTCCCTATCTATTAAATTATCGACTCATGCAAACGAGAAGAAAGGATACTGGAGGCTAATGGGTCTATTTTTTTTCTGCGGCGGATACTGTTTGTTGTATTAACATCATAATGGTCATAGGACCCACACCACCAGGAACGGGGGTATATGCAAAGGCTCTTTCTTTAATGGATGCCAGCTCAATATCTCCTGTTTTTAGCTCAGGGTGATATCCTGCGTCTACTATAACAGCGCCATCTTTAAGCCATGCATCCTTAATAAAATGAGGTTTACCAACGGCACCCACTACAATATCAGCTTGCTTTACTAGAGTTGATAAATTCTGAGTTTTTGAATGACAAACCGTGACAGTAGCGTTTTTATTCAATAACATTGCCGCCATCGGCTTGCCCAAAATAGGACTACGTCCGACCACTACGGCGTGTTTGCCTTCTAATGCTATATTATAGTGCTCTAACAAAGCCATAATACCTGCGGGAGTCGCAGCGGCGTATGCCGACATGCCCATGGATAACAGGCCAAAACCCATTGTCGTTACTCCATCAACATCTTTTGAAATATCGATCGAATTAAAACACGCACGCTCATTGATAGATGCTGGTACAGGATGCTGTAACAGGATCCCGTCAACATCTTCGTTTTCATTCAATTCTATTATCTTTCGAATGATATCGCGTGTTGTTAACCCATTGATATCTGAAAAATGGATTTGTTGCGAACGCATACCAACTCGCTCACATGCTCTTGCTTTCATATTCACGTAAGTGGTTGAGGCAGGATCGTCGCCGACTTGAATAGTGACCAATAGAGGGGTTCTTTGTGTACGATGATGGATTGCCTTTACGCGCTCGCTTAATTGTTCCTCTGCAAGTTTTGCTACAATTTTACCATTGAGTATCACAAGCGATCTTCTTTTTGACATGATTCATTAGCAGATTTTATATCATTAACACGGACTAGATACAACGCAAAATTATATTGGGATTAGATAATCTTTTCTTGCATGCGAGACAAAACATGTTTTGGCAGCAATAACCAATAATGTCCATTATTTTTCATTCTTCCAGCCATCTTTGCTGCTTTATCACCAGCCCCCCAATATATGTCACCACGCACTGCTCCTTTAATAGCGCCGCCAGTGTCCTGAGCCACCATTAATCGTTGGAATATATTCTGTGAATTTGTTTTATCTCCAGGGCTTGTCGTATTTAACCAAACAGGCGCACCCAATGGGATCCATTTTAGATCTATTGCTAGCGAGTATCCTGGCGTCAAAGCAATTCCTTGCGAGCCAAGGGCTGAGCCGTGTTTAATCACATCAAAAAATACAAACGATTTATTTTTATTTAATATAGAATTAATAAGCGTTGGATGGGATTCTAAATATCGACGAATATGCTTCATAGAGGCGTTATCCCTCGTCATCACCCCTTTGTTAATCAATATCTTAGCAATGGCAGTGTATGGGGCTCCATTTTCACCCGCGTAGTTAATAGGTAATTGTCTACCATCCTGTAACTCAACAATCCCTGAACCCTGAATTTCAAGAAATGAACGTTCAATAGGACTATCAATCCAGGCTATAACTTTCGCAATTTTAGAAATAGCACCGTTATTAATTTGCTCTCTGGTGAAATAGGGAATCACTCGCTTTTTATGAACGCGAGCGGCAAAAGAATGCGGCTTCAATTTTTTATCAAAATCTTCAAGATGAACAGAAACTAAGTTCTTTGGCACGGCATACAATGGAACATGGTAAGTCGTTGTCTTTGTCAGACTACCATGCAATAAAGGCATGTAATAGCCGGTAAAAAGACCTTTCACGGGTTCCTGCTTATAAAACTCAACCGGTGTGAACCATTGCTGAAAAAAACCTTGTATATCCGAGTGATGCACTCCAGGCTTTAAGGCCAAGGCTGCCTGACACGCCGGATACCAATCTTTAGCTTTTAATGGGACATAATCACTACCAACTGATTTATTGGGATTCTGCTTTAAAAAGGTCTTGCACGACAATTGAAAGGCAAGCAATGATTTTTGAATATTAGTAGTCCCCCAACCTGGCAATCGGGAGAAATCAGCTTTTTTAAAGCTTAACTTTTGCAGCTTTGGTTTCCATAATAGAAAACTAATGGAGATAAAAGCCAACAGCAACAATGTAATAGCTAGTATTCGTTTCATGATTGTGCATATTTTACACTAGATGATCTTTAAATGCAACCAGTTTGTTGATATTTCCATTGATATGGCAACGAGTCAAATTTTTCCTAGTTTGGGTAAAATTTATTTTGAGGGAACTCTCAAAATGAGTACCCTCTTAATAATTTGTTGCATTAATGATACATTGTTGGTCATGGAAGCTTTGGTAGGCTACCACAATGATAAACAATAGTGCCATAGGAAAGGGTTTTTCAACTAAAAGATTGTTGGTCGTGATTTGGCATGGTTGTGGTTCATTACAGTAGAACCGATTGAATCTCTACCACCGACTGTTTTAACGACTTTAAAAGTCCTTTTGTGGGGTAGCGCAACCGAGAGGCTTGAATCTAATTTATTCAATAATAGCGCTAATCGGCAACCTGCCTGGCTGATACGTCGCTCTGTTATATGCTGGGTTTTTTGTTGATAATGTTCATTTATAGGAAGCTGATACACCGTTGTTACAGCTATTTTATGTGATTCTTCCGCCCATTTTAAAGGGGTTTCATCGGCTTGAACTTGACTACAAGGATACCGCGATGTTAAATCATGGGCCATTTTTTTAATCTGACCATGGGTGTAATGTTTCTTTGCCAATAAGCCACCTCCCCTATCCCAGTACATATGTAGATTTTTTGCCATTGGAAAATGCGGCAATAATACTAAATTTCCACCACGATCTCCTTGAGGCAGGTCAATACTAACCTTGGTTGCTGCATGCAATGGTTGGTGTAAATCTCCTACAACATGTAGTAACACTCGAAAGGCTATCCCTTTATCGTAAGCTCCAGCATAGGTATTCATGAGTAATCGATTTGATTTTTCAATGGCCCAAATCGCATTAATAGACTGCGGTGGTGGTAATTTACTGCCATCGGTACTAAATGGAATATCAATGTAGTGCATTGTTTTATACCAGTGGATATCTTGATAATTCAGAGTATCCAGCCAGACTGCAGCATCAATGAAACCTTGAGGTTTATATACTTTATCCAAGGCATGATTGAAATCCGAAAACCGGTGGCGAGCATCGTTCGTCATGTGCTCATAAGCAATTTGGGCTATTAATCGATGACCTAAGGCATTCCAGGCATAACTCTTTAATGTGATAAATAAGAAACACAATAAAATACAGTGATTAATTTTCAAGGTGAAAGTCCTTTTAAAATAGAGCGAGGCATTGCTTGCCCTCTTTTCTACACGGTAAGCAAAAAAAGAGGGAACACGAGAGCTAGCCGCCGCTTGATGATTCCTTTAGAGAAAGGGCCTAGCTCAAATAAGGAGACCAAGCAGGATCTTGAACATCACCGCTGCGAGCAGGTAAACGAACATTCACACGCCCATCAATGGACACTAAAGATAAGATGCCTTTACCTTGAAACTGTGTTTCATATAATACCAACCGACCATTCGGTGCAATGGATGGAGATTGATCAAAAGAAGAAAACGTAATCGGGGTCACACGCCCGCTCTCTAAGTCTTGTACCCCAATATTAAATTGCTTATCTTCGCGATGGAGCATGACCATATTTTTCATATTATAGGAATAAGACGCCCGCGCATTATAATTTCCCTCAAAGGTCATTCTGGTGATTTTTCCATCACCAAGCGATAGCCGATAAATTTGTGGTGTACCACCTCTACCTGAGGTAAATAACAACGAGCGGCCATCAGGAGAAAATCGTGGCTCCGTATCTATGGCGTCTCCAAAGGTCAATTGAGTAAGCTGGCCTGATGCCATGTTCACACTGTAAATTTTTGGATTACCACCTTTAGAAAGAACAACCGCCATTTGTCTACCATCAGGAGACCATGCCGGGGCTCCATTGATACCAAGAAAATCAGTTAATAGACGGCGCCCCCCTGTTTCAACAGAAACAGCAAAAATTTGAGCCCGCTTCTTCTCAAATGACACGTAAGCAATTTGTCTACCATCTGGTGACCAGGTCGGTGACATAATGGGTTCAGTGGACTTCAGCAGCGTACGCGGATTGCTTCCATCAATATCAGCGATATCGAGAGTATATTGGGTTTTATCCCCATTCCTTTGAACCAAGATATATGCAATTCGGGTAGAAAAAACACCTTTCTCGCCCGTTAGTTTTTGATAAACCTCATCGCTGATGTGGTGTGCCAAATCGCGCAACTCTAAGGCACTAGCCTGATATTCCTTTGAAAGCAATACTCTTCCATGCGCTGCAGCATCAGCCAGTACATAACGAACCATATAACGATTACCGGCTGTACGAATAACATCGCCTGACAAAACGCTATCGGCACCGACCATCCGCCATTGTTCAATAACAGGATGAATCGCTCCTTGCCCTGGCGTAGGGATTATTTTAAATTGACCAGACAAAGTTAAATCATTGTTAATAACAGACGCCACTTCCTGGGCTTGTGAATCACCATTAAATGCATTGATACCGATGGGCAATGCCGCAGTGATGCCTTGTGTTACTTCCAGATTAAGCGCAAAAGCTTGACCCATGGCGATTAAAAAACAAATGACAATCAGACGCTTAATCATTTTTATCCCCTCACATTTTCTGGTCGTACGGTTAAACTAATTTCCCGAAATAAATTAAATGTCGCTGGATCCGCCGGAACGGGTAGCGGAGAAGCTTTGTAAATTGCTGACTGTGCTGAGCGGTCGAGTATCGGATCACCACTACTTCTAGTCAGGCTCACCTCAAGAACCGTGCCATTTGGAGCAAGCCTCAACAGAAATTGACTAGACAAGCCAGAATGCACATTTTCAGGAAGAATCCATTGACGGCTAATAGCGCCTATAATTAAAGCTTTGTATTTATCAACTTCACCGGCAACCAGGGCATTATGCTCAGCAGTGGCTTTCGCCTCTCTTGCTTCTGCTTGCTGTTTTTTTACTAAGTCCTCTTTTGCTTTTGCAGCATTGGCCTGCTTAATACGCAATTCCTCATCACTTTTTTTCTTTTTTAGATCAGCAATTTTTTGTGCCTCTTGCTGCTTTTTTAATTGTGCTTCTTGATTTTTCATCAACGCAAGTTGCTTTTCTTGCTCCTTCTTTTCTTTCACCAAGGCTTCCAAGTGACGTTTTTCTTCAAGTACTTTCTTTTCCTGGGCAATCGCGAGCTTCATCGCCTCTGCTTTTAATTTTTCCACACGCTGCTGTTCGGCAATTCTTTGTCTCCGTGCTGATTCAGCTTGATCTTTTAAATTTTTTTGACGCCTTTCTTCGGCTTGTTGTTTCATTAGTCGTTCTTCTTTTAAGTGATTGACGGTATTCATCACTTCTTCACTATTAACACTGACCGCCTTGATTGCTTGCTGTTCCTTGGCAACGGCTTCTATTGCTGCTGTAGAGGTAGGGGAAGCCACCAATACCGGTCTTGTTGTACTGGATTCTACCAATAACAACAGAGCTAAAAAAAAGTGCAATGCTAGTGCGGCATAAAAGGAATTTTTATAATTTTCAAACGAGATCATCCTTTCACTCCTTCTTTCAAATCAGAAGAATCGGTGAGTAACCCAACTTGTTCGGCACCCGCTTCTTTTAATAAACTCATGGCTTGGACAACTTTTCCATAGGGCACACCAGCATCCCCCTTTACCAAAACATTGATGGTTTCTTTGGCCTGACGTGCAAGCTCTATTTCAGCGGCAACTCTGGTTAATAACGATTGATTGTCCATAGGGATTTCAGGTGTTGTGCTGACATTAAGATATAACTCACCAGCACTATTCACTGAAACGATAATGGGTTCGCGTGAAGCAGTTTTAACCGTTTCACTGGCGGCTTTTGGCAACTCAACCACAACGCCTTGACTCAATATGGGGGCTGTGATCATAAAAATAACAAGCAGAACCAACATCACATCAACGTAAGGAACGATATTGATTTCTGACATTGGATTGGTACGCACAGTTTTCTTTCTTAACATACGATTATCCTCTCTAAACAAGAGACGTTTGTTGTGTTATTAAAGCAACAAATTCTTCTTGAAATAAATCATAGCGATTAAGCAATGTGTTCGCTTTAGTCCTGTATCGATTATAAGCAATAACGGCCGGAATAGCGGTAAACAAACCCAAAGCGGTTGCTACCAAAGCCTCAGACAAGCCGGGGGCAACCATAGCAATGGTTGCTTGTTGCGCGCCACCCAACGCTTGAAAGGATGTCATGATTCCCCAAACGGTTCCAAATAAACCGATGTAAGGTGAAATGGAACCAACCGAAGCAAACAAAGGCAAATGCGTTTCTAATGCTTCGGCTTCTTTGGCCTGGCTGATTTGCATAACACGCTGTATGGGCTCAAGCGACACCTTTCCTCGTTGTGATAATCGGGTAAACTCTTTAAATCCGGTGTAAAATAATGCAATCAAGCCTTCTTTATACCCTGTGTTACTGTTTTCTATATCCAAATACAGCTTACTTAAATCACCACTTGCCCAAAAACGATGATGAAATTCATCAAACTCTTGTTTTTTGCGATTAAAATACCAAGCTCGTTGTAATATCAACGTCCAGGATAGGACGGAGGCAACAAGTAGGATGCACATGACAACCTTCACCACCATGCCGGCCTGTAAGAAATACCCAAAAATACTTGCATGACCCATTAGTAATTCCCCTTATGCTCAAGATCTTTTTTAAATCAATCCGATAATGATTGTGTGTTTAACCGCTGATTATACATTGTTTATTCATTTTCAGTCATTTGAATACCAAAATGTTGATAGGCGAGCTCGGTAGCCATCCGTCCTCGAGCCGTTCGCATTAAGAAACCCTGTTGTATCAAATAGGGCTCAAGAACATCCTCAATGGTGCCCTTTTCTTCACCAATAGCGGCAGCAATGCTTTCAAGACCCACAGGGCCTCCATCAAAACGTTCTATAACAGCTAGTAATAATTTTCTATCCATGATATCAAAACCATGCTGATCAACCCGCAACATTTCCAATGCAAGATGGGCTATTTCTTGCGTGATAACACCTTCTGCCTTGACTTGAGCATAATCCCGGACACGACGTAATAAACGGTTTGCTATCCGGGGGGTCCCTCGGGATCGAATGGCTATTTCATGGGCCCCACCCTCTACGGTATCAACATGTAATAATTTTGCTGAACGCTTAACGATGTTTGTTAAATCTTCGACGGTGTAAAACTCTAATCGCTGCACAATGCCAAAACGATCTCTTAATGGGGAGGTTAATGATCCCGCTCGAGTCGTTGCCCCAACCAATGTAAACGGAGGCAACTCTAATTTAATGGAACGTGCCGCAGGACCCTCACCAATCATGATGTCTAATTTATAATCTTCCATAGCAGGGTATAAAATTTCTTCAATCACAGGACTTAAACGGTGAATTTCATCGATAAATAACACATCCTTTTCTTGAAGATTAGTAAGCATTGCCGCAATATCTCCGGCTTTTTCAAGGACAGGACCAGACGTTTGGCGTAAATTAACCCCCATTTCATGTGCAATGATATTGGCAAGAGTGGTCTTTCCCAATCCAGGTGGCCCAAATATAAGAACATGATCGAGCGCATCTTGCCGTTTGCGCGCCGCATCAATAAAAATACGCATTTGTGAACACACATCGTTCTGACCAATATATTCATCAAAACTCAATGGACGAATGGCATGATCGATGGCTTCTTCAGTTGAAGATTTTTGCACACTAATAAGACGATCGCTTTCTATCATGAGGAGGCTATGTTTGAATGGGATGGGATATTCTAACACAGCTAATAAAGAGATATCATCTTAAATGAAATGCAACCATGAACGGCGTATTGCATCACATTAAAGGTAACCCGATAAAAATTTAAACAAGCCAAAAAAAGTATTCGTTGCATCACAATTAAGGTAACCCGAAATTGTGGAGCAAAACGATGGCAAGGCCCTATGAAAAAC
>Ga0214923_10001324_pt1 | contig 35369 bp, 35 predicted proteins | sample LL1510_MetaG_FD_177993 | JGI IMG/M metagenome (GOLD analysis project Ga0214923, IMG submission 177993) | Freshwater microbial communities from Lake Lanier, Atlanta, Georgia, United States - LL-1510 | ecosystem: Environmental > Aquatic > Freshwater > Lake | place: USA: Georgia | collected...
AAATTAGCAGTTATACCAGTTAAACCAGAACCATCACCATAAATGGTACCTGAAACAACTAAATTAGGAACAAGGACATTTCCAGCATCATTAAATGTGGTAGTAAATAACCCTGCTTGAATTCTAGTATTATTACCGGTAGAACTGGAAATCATTGTTGCGCCAAGAGGCGTCGATATATTAGATATCCTCACATTACCCAATGATGCATATCCCTGATCACTAAATGTGTATTCGTAAACTCCTGCTCTAATGATAGTATTATTATCTAAAGTACTTGTGAATGCCCCAGTAGTACCCAGGTTATATCCGTTGGCGGTTACATTACCGGTAACAAATACTTGAGATGCTAGTATATTACCATTATAGGTAGCCATACTAGAAAGATTGGCGGATGCAGAGGATATACCTGTTAGTGCTGAACCATCACCATAAAATTTACCAGTTACAGTTATATTTCCTGCACTTAAATTACCCGTATAAGACTGTAAAAGATTAATAACATTTGAATATACTCTAGTATTGGTGTAATAGAGATTAGATAATTCTATTACATTTGCTGTGGTCAGATCTGCACTACTAGCTTTACCCGCTATTAATCCTGATACATTAGCAGCAACTCTAGCATTTGTAAAATATAAATTGCTGCCCTCTGCTAAATTTGAGGTAGTGAAATTACTTAACGTTACTACCATATTTGCCAGATTGGCTATATTAGCCACACTAGATGATCCGGAAGCTATTCCAGTTAAGGCAGATCCATCTCCAAATATTTTTCCGGTTACTATAACGTTGCCTGCGTTTACATTACCAGAATAATTTTGCAAAAGATTAACAACATTAGAATATACTCTAGCATTAGTATAAAAAAGATTGGCCAATTCTCTTATATTTGATGTGGTCAAATCTGCACTACTAGCTTTACCTGCCAATATTCCAGAAACATTTGCTAAAACTCTAGCATTTGTAAAATATAGATTTGTACCCTCTGCTAAATTAGATGTGGTTAAATTATCTAAGGTCAATACGAGATTAGCTATATTAGAGGTATTTGCAAAAGCAGTTGCGCCAATAATAGGAGAACCTGGCACCCAATTTGCGCCATCCCAAATTAAAGCTTGTCCTCCGCTAACTCCTGTTGTATTAACATCTGCCAAGACATTAATACTCATTTGACTTACATTAGAAAATACTCTGGAATTAGTATAATATAGTTTAGTGCCTTCGGGTATATCTGTAGTAGATAGTAAAACGATACCAGTATAACCATTGACATTTACAACATTTGCTGCATCTACACCATACCCAACTAAAACACCATCTATAACTGTTACAACATCATTATTTGAAACACCATAATTAAAAAATATTCCGGATTGAGTTGCGGTATAATCCACAACATTACTCATTAAAATACCATTAAGAAAAACATTTACTTTTGATGGCCTACTGACTGTTAATGTTTCTCCATTAATATCCACCCCAGAAAATTCTGTTTGTCCAGATGTAGCAGTAAATGTGAATTTTTTATTATCTACGAATGAAACTGCAGAGACTGTAATATTGGCATTGGCAAAATATTCTAGATTGGCTCGTATTGTCCCTAGGCCTTCATCATATATGATGGTCTGATCGCCGGCACTAATAGTTCTTCTAGATCTTACATTAGTAAAATAAAGATTAGCAGAACCTTCTCTTAAATTATCTGTGGTAAAATTACTTAATGTTACTACCACATTTGCGAGATTAGCTCTCGCAGCAAAATCAGCATTAACTGATATATTTGATAATGCTGCTGCAGATGTTGGAACCCAAGCTACACCATCCCAGGCTAATATATCATTTACATCCAAATTAACTATATCTACATCAGATAAGGCATTAATACTAAAGTTACTTATATCTAAAACTACATTAGCTATATTAGCAACTTCTGCAAATAAAGCAATATTAGATAGGGGAGCAGTTACAACTTTCGATATCCAATTACTACCGTTCCAAGAAAGCACATGATCAACTGCAGCACCAGTTGTGTCCACATCATATAAAGCATTAATACTTGTTGTAGCTATTCTAGCATCAACACGAGCATTGGTAAAATAAAGATTACTCGATGCTTCTCTTAAATTGGCGGTAGTAAAATTACTTAGAGTTAGAACCAAATTTGCAATATTTGCGTTTTCTGATGTCCCGGCAGCAGCAGTGGCGGGTATCCAATTACTTCCATTCCAAGCTAATACTTGATTTATTGTGGCCCCAGTTGTATTAACATCCGCCAAGACATTAATACTCATTTGACTTACATTGGAAAATACTCTATTATTTGTATAGTATAGATTGGTACCTTCTGCTAAATTCGAGGTTGTTAAATTACTTAAACTTAAAACTAGATTAGCAAGATTTGATCTATTGGAAAAATCAGCATTTACTGATATATTTGACAGTGCTGCTACAGATTGCGGAATCCACTGGCTACCATCCCAAACTAATAGATCATTAACATCCAAATCAACTATATTAACGTCAGCAAGGACGTTAATACTCATTTGACTTACATTGGCAAAAACTCTATTGTTCGTATAATATAAATTAGATCCTTCTCTTAGATTTGAGGTACTTAAATTACTTAAACTTAAAACTAGATTAGCAATATTAGATACATTGGCAAAGTTAGCAATATTGGCTGTAGGTGCAGCAATGGTTTGTGCTATCCAATTTGAACCGTTCCAAATTAATGCTTGACCGAATGAGGCACCTGTGGTATCTACGTCTGCCAAAACATTTACACTAAGTAAAGCTACATTTGATGCTACTCTTGCATTGGTGTAATAAAGATTTGCACCTTCAATTAGATTAGAAGTACTGAAGTTTCTAATAGAAACAACTAAGTTTGCTATATTAGCTACATTAGCAAAATCTGCAGCTTGTGCTAAAACTATTAATGCGGAAGGATACCAAAATACTCCATTCCATCTTAAATAATCTCCAGATAAGACACCAGTAGTATTGACATCTGATAAAAGATCAATACTTGTTGTAGCTATTCTAGCATCAACACGAGCATTGGTAAAATAAAGATTACTTGATGCTTCTCTTAGATTCGCTGTTGTAAAGTTGCTTATAGTAGCAACCATATTAGCTATATTAGCAACATTAGCAAATAAAGCAGAATTTGCTATAATTGCCACATTAGCTAATGCAGCTAAATTAGCAAAGGTGGTTTGTGTGGAAAAATTAGATGTGGTTGAAACGTAAGTGTTAGGTACCCAATTGCTACCATCCCACAATAATACTTGACCTACAGATGCGCCTGTAGTATTGACATCAACTAGATTATTTACACTAGTTGTAAGAAATCTCGCATCAACACGAGCATTGGTAAAATAAAGATTACTCGATGCTTCTCTTAAATTGGCGGTAGTAAAATTACTTAGAGTTACTACCATATTAGCTAGATTGGCTATATTTGCAAATCTAGCCACATTAGCAAACCCAGAAACTATAGAGGCATTAACAACACCTAAAACAATATTTGCAATATTGGCATTTTCTGAACTACTAACAACTACAGAGCCAGGGACCCAATTGGTACCATCCCACAATAAAGTATTATTAATTGCGGGAGAAATAGCAATAGTATCTACATCTTTGAAATAATCAATTAAGGTATTAGAAAACGAATTAGATCCGAGGGAATTAGCTGCTACCTTTCCATCGGGACCCAAAAGACTGGCGTATAACCGAGTAGTTGTGGTCATTAAACAGGGTCCTATTCATAATAGTTACTCTATTATTTATATAACCCAGATATTTAGTTACCGAATCTTAGGACCTTGCAACCAGGAGACCAAACTATAACGCGTTCCTTTTGTAACTTCTGAAACAGAATGCTCGAAAAAGGAAGGAAAAACTAAAACTGATCCTCTTGGTAAGAATTGATTATCTAAAGGATTTGGAATAGAAGCAAAACTAAATCTTCCCCCTTCATAATCTTCAGGTTTAGATAATTGTATCACTACTGATAGTTTTCTTTCAGAAATTGGATCTTGTAACCAATTAACATCATGATGAATATTATATTTTCCCTTGTATTCTTCTGTATATTCAGTAAATTGTAACTCTGTCACATAATCATATATGTCCATATCTAGCGCCGATCTATTTGCTTCTTTTGCAAAGTACAAAATCAAGGCGGATATGAAATATTCATAAGTATTTATCCATCTAATTTTTGAAGATCTATAGTTATCGTCTATTTTATGATCTTCATCAAAACCTATCCCTGCTATTTTTGGTTCATATTTTAATGATGTAGTAATAATTTTATCACATATTTCATCATCCAGTGCACCAGGCCAAACTTGCCAATAATCTCTCATAACTATTCGGTATCGAAGAAAAATATATGAAATAAACGTGAATTTTCTAAACTATTTCCAAAATATTCGGATGCAGAATGAATCATTCTAGCATTCCAAATAACTAATCTATTATAGACATTGCCCACAGTATCAATCTCATCAAAACGAGTTCTGTCATAATAATCATTTTCATATACATCGTTATATAAAGAATCATTAGAGTGTATACTTCTAACATTAGTATGCTTTTTACTTCTATAAAAACTTGTGCCAGTTTCAGGAGGCGCATTGGGGGTTAGATAAATAACAGCAGCATAACTTTGTAAATCTGAATGAATAACTAAAGAATCCTGTGCTGTACAATATTGAAAAACACCATTACAATCATGTTCTTCCCAAGCTATAATTTTTTTTCCTAACAACTGTTCAAAGATTTGTTTTGTGCCCGGGGGCAAAAATTTTTTGGCGGTTCTTTTACCTTTAAAATATCTAATGTCTGCAATAAATTCCTGCTCTAAGGCAACTCGTCTTACCAAATCTGGATCTTCGTAGAAATCATCAACCACAATTATATTAGGAAAAGCTTGACTGGTAATTTTTATTTCCTCATATTCTTGTATAGAAGTGTCACTTAATAATCTTGAATAATCTGTGTTTACATTTAGTAAAAAGACATCCTCTACATTGTTAAATAGTTTAACTACCAGTTTAATCTCATCGTTTTTCGGTTTCGGTATACTAACATCAAAACCACAAGATATAAATTTGTTGTCTTTAGTGTTGTAATTTTTTGCTACGTCTAATCTTTCGTTAAAACAAAATAAAGATAAAAGTTTATCATCTAATTGTAAATAAAATTCTACATTATCTTTCTCAACTGATGGAACTAACCATCCGCTAATTCTTAGATTATTATTTTCGGTGTAAAAATTATCAATGTATCCAAACACATTAATAGATTTAGTTTTGTGCCATTCTTTAAACATAATTATTCCTTTATCCAATACCAGACATCATTCGGTATAACTTTAAAATTTCCTTTGATATTATTTTCTTTTCTAAATTTGTGCAGTGCAGAATTAACACCCACTAATGTATAATCATGTCCAGAAAATAATCCGCCTCGTTTAACTTTTTCAAAATAGTTTTTTAAATCTTTATAGCATTTTTCAAAAGAATGATCCCCGTCTATAAAAATAAAATCCAATGATTCATCTTTAAATTTATAGACTATATCAGAAGCATCATTTTCATATAATTCAAATCTATCTTTAAAAATTTCAAGATTGTTTACTGCAGTATTTCTAATTTGTTTTATATCTGTCTCTGTTATATAACGATTCCAGTCTTGATATGGTAGATATGGATCTATACCATACAATTTACTTATATTACTACATTCTTGTAATAAAAAACCAGCATTATTTCCGTACCAAATTCCCAATTCTATTCCAACTAAACCAGGACCTAGTTGTTTTATAATCTGAGGTAAAGCAATTCCAGAACTAGTTTCAAATTTCATAAGCCAAATTATAATGTTGAGAAGGTTTTTTATCCAAATTAAAATCTTCGGATCCTAATTCCAATATTCTATTATGAATTTTATTTTCGTAATACTTGCAAATTCTATCAACTTTTCTTTGTATCTCTGCTCTTCTTGCATTGGTAGCAGTTTCTGGGCTAGTTGTTTGAAAATACAAACAATCTCGTATTTGTATCATTTTAGTATTAAGAAAAGTTCTAATTAAAAGTTCATAATCATCTACACAATTTAACTTATCATTGTGTCTAGATATAGAGTTATAAAAATTGCTTTTCCAGCATCTAAAATGATTTGGTACACCAACTATATGACGAATTGTAGAAAAATTTACTGGCACTATTGCAGGCCTATAATGCCTACCCTTGTACCACAGATCATAATGTTTTCCATACCCGGTGGCAAAATAATTTCCATAATCTACATTGGATCCATCATCGTAGTATTCAGCAGAGGAGGAAAAACAAAAATTAGAATCAGGATATCGTTTAAAAGCATTTATAATTTTTTCTAATGCTAGATGATGTAAAACATCATCATGATCCAGTTCAACTAAATATTCTCCACTACAAAGACTTGCAGCAAATCTTTTGGTTTGTCCAATAAACCCACTGACATTTTTATAATCAAAAATTTTTACTCGTTTATCATTTTTAGTTAAATTTAAAATATAATCTACATTTTTCTTATCAGTTGAATCATCTACAATAATCCATTCCCAATCTTGAAAAGATTGCTCTAAAAGAGAGGCATAAACTCTATTAATTTTATTAAAGGTATTAAAGGTTGGAGTAAAAATACTTATGGTAGGATTATTATTTTTCACAATAGTCTCAATATATCTATTATAAATTAAATCCGCGTTTAGGTCAATAGAATTAACATAAATTTTATTTTTTGAATTTAAAGAAACACTTTTCCAATAACAAGGATTATCTACTAATATTAAAAGTTCAAAATGACTTAATAAAGAATTTTCTATTGTAGTATTAAAAAAGAAAATTTCAAATTGATTGGCAATATAATCACAAGATTCAATAGTATTAAAAGTTTTTTCTATCTTATCAATTGAAAATATTGCTATTCTAGGCAATATTTTAGAAGTAAACATAATTTATTTAGCTTTTTTCAATTCCTCAATTTCTCTTGATAGGTCTTTGACTGCCTCTATTAATAAGGCAACAATTCTATCATATTTAACTGCTTTGGTGCCGTTAATTCGTGTGGCAACTACTTCGGGCAATACTTGTTCTATTTCCTGAGCTATAACACCTACATCCTCTTTTCTAATAAAATATGAATCGGTTCCGCCTTGTTTCTCAATCCATTCATCTGTCCAATCAAAATTTACTCCTCTTATGGATTTTACTTTTTGTAATGCATTAGAAATATTTCTTATATTTTCCTTATGCGTAATATCTGAAGAATAATATGCAGTTATGTCGTCTACTGCTCTAATAGAACCTGCAGGTCCAAATGTAGCTGGGGCTGCACCCACATACAGTGTCGTTACTCTAAGATTTTCTGGAATAGTAGCTGGACCACCTGCTCCGCCTGGGCCTTGTGGTCCAGAATTGCCTTGAGGCCCAGGTGATCCAGTAGATCCTTGTACGCCTTGTGGACCACCTAATCCTTGTATGCCATTATTACCTTGCGGACCAGGAAATCCTTGTGGACCTTGGAATCCTTGTCGACCCTGGGGTCCTTGCGGTCCTGGTGGCCCTGTTATGCCTTGGGGGCCTGTAGTACCTTGAGTGCCTGTAGATCCTTGTGCACCTCCAGTACCCTGTGAACCAGTGTTTCCTTGTGGGCCTGGACTTCCCAAAGGACCAGGCGATCCAGTAGATCCTTGTACGCCTTGTGGTCCAGAATTGCCTTGAGGCCCAGGTGGCCCAGGACCCCCACCTGGGCCTGTGCCGCCTGCAGAACCAGTTACTCCTTGGGGCCCCAGGGATCCTTGCGGACCAGGAAATCCTTGTGGACCTTGGAATCCTTGTTGACCCTGGGGTCCTTGCGGTCCTGGTGGCCCTGTTATGCCTTGGGGGCCTGTAGTACCTTGAGTGCCTGTAGATCCTTGACTACCTATTCCACCTTGTGGTCCCGGTGGCCCCGGTGGTCCAGGTGATCCAGTTGCCCCCTGTGATCCTTGTGCACCTCCCACGCCTTGAGTACCTGTTCCACCTGAAGGTCCTTGCGAACCAAGAGGACCTTGAGCTCCTTGCGGTCCAGTTGCTCCTTGTCCTCCGGTTGAACCTTGCGGGCCCGAAGATCCTTGGGGGCCAACTGTAGCGGGACCAGGTGTTCCTTGCGGTCCAGTTGCCCCCTGCCCTCCTGTGGCTCCCTGAGGTCCCGGTGCGCCTTGTGGTCCGGATCCGCCAGCACCTTGTGTTCCTTGCGGTCCAGTTGCTCCTTGTGGACCCGAGACACCTTGACCACCTAGTAGACCTTGAAATCCAGGTTGACCTTGAGCTCCTTGTACACCGCCAACTCCTTGGGAACCTTGGCCTCCTTGTGGGCCAGGAAATCCTTGAAATCCTTGAAATCCTTGGGGCCCCTGAACTCCTTGTGGGCCAGGGATTCCTTGTGGTCCTGCTGGTGCTCCCCCAGGACCCGGTGATCCAGCTGCTCCCTGAGGTCCCGGTGCGCCTTGTGGCCCAGGCCCATTAGCACCCTGAACTCCTTGAGCCCCTTGTGGACCAGTATTGCCTTGTGTTCCGCCCCCTCCTTGTGAACCCTGGGAACCTTGAGGCCCTTGTGCGCCTTGTGGTCCGAGTGATCCCTGCGGCCCAGGAGAACCCTGAGTACCTGCTCCAGGGGGACCTTGAGGCCCAGATAATCCTTGAGAACCAATATTTCCAATTACGAAATTTGAAATAACTATAGAACCTGTACCAATTGGACCACTGACTAATGTTACTGCGGTATTATTTGCAGTATAATCGTAGGAAGCGCCACGTGTAAGAGTGATACCATTTAATACAACAAGAACAAGATTTGGATCTACAATAGTTAAAATTCTGTTGTTATCGTCTGGTCCATCAAATATGGTATCAGTAGCTAACGTTCCACTAACTCCGTTGCCAACAGTATAAATAAAAGAAATTAAATTTGATGTACCGGCCCCTCCTCCACTACCAGTAAAAACATTGCTCCAATATCTTCTACCATCCACATTTCCAAGTAAAACATAGCCATTACCCGCAGGCATACCTAGGTTTGGTTCAGCTTCTTCTAATGAAAGGAAGGAATATCTAACGTTAGATACGTTAGCAGGATTTTTTACCCTTACTTTACCACTAAGGCTGCGAAGTGTCATTTTAGATTAAACTTGTCTCTAAAATACTCATTGTCATTTTTAAATTAGCATTGGCTCCAGAAAATGCCATTATTGAAGCATTTTGTTCCAATACCAATCTCCCAGTTAAAACTGATGCTGCATCTGCTCTAATAATATCAAAATTCCTAACTAATTCAGTAAGAACTACACCCGTATTAGATACATGGGCAAATGTTACATTGCAATCATAATTAGTTGTAACATTAGTTATCTGAGCCATTAATATAATTGTGGCGGTTTCTTCTGGACAGGTATAATATATTCGTGGAGCAGTGTTTAATTCTGCAGTAACTGTTTTAAAAGTATTTAACGGTACTAGGGTTGCCATTTATAATTATCCTTGCTCTATTGCTAATATATATGGTGTCATCACTGCAAATAAACTTTTATTGAAAGTTCTGCCGTTGATAGTACCTGTTGCTCTACTAATTAATAATTCATTACCGATTCTAAAGTCACCTACATGATCTGTTGATGTATAGTAAACAGCTCCACCATTTCTTTCAACTACCTCATTTTCCTGTATCGGAAGCCCGCCACTAGAAGGCAGAGCACTTGCCAATACGTCTCCTGACCCACAGTATTCAAAAGTATGACCAGATGCTGAAATATAACTAGCTTGATGAAAGGAAACAAAGGAATTTGCTGGTACAATAAATAATGTTCTTGTATCTAATGTAATATTAGCAAACCCTATCCAATTATTACCAGCCGCGACTTGTACATTTCCTGTTACAGGAGTTCTATCCGCAATAGCAAAAAATCTAGCTTCTCCATTTGCTATGTTTGCCCAATTTAAATCGACATAACCAGTAACTTCTGCAGCAATAAAATCTTTATTTGCTAAAAGTAATTTTGCTGCTCTTTCATAACCACTCCCACTGGTTGGAGGAGTCAGTGTTCCAACATTAGCCGAAATAGGCAATCTAGGTCCTGCAACGTTGGGACCATAAATTATGATATTAGCTAGATTATTAAGTAAACTATTTATTTGTAATTGTTCCGGAGCCCCCGCAGTTGTTACAGCAGCAGCTGCTGTAGTATTTTGCGAAACAATATTTTGCCTTCCCGTTATTAATTGATAAGTTTGTGTTAGAGGCAATGTTTGTAAAATGTAGGAGGATAGATCTTTAATATACAAAAAAGCATTTGCTGTCTGAGGTTTTTGCGTAGCTCCAACTACAGGAACATCTAAAATAGATTGATTGGTGCTTGAATTGTAGTAATATACCCCAGACATTGTAGCTTGTCTATTTCCACCATGTAATAAATCAAAGTAAATACTATCAACAATATAACCTATATCTCTTTCACATTTGGCTTGACCGTTAACTATATTTCCCAAAAATCCCGAATATGTTGCATTAACAAAAGCAACACCCTCTTTTTGATAAAATAATCTATTGTTAATTAAAACATTAGCAGCATTGACCGTATCAGTATCTGATCTCGGAGGATAGCTATTAGTAATTATATTACTTGTGATTCCTACAGTGCCATTGGAAATAATATTTGCTACCAATCCAAAAGTATTACTCAAATCTCTAACAGGCCCTGAACCTGCGGCAACAACTTTAGTGGCATCTTTATATTGAGGCACAAGTGGTTGATACAAAGGTTGTCCAAAGATATTAGCATCTAAATTTTGTATAGACCTAGTCGCCAATTGTTTTACATAATTGATCGCAGCAACTGTTTCTACGGATTGATTAGGTATTGCTGATGTTGTTTGCGACCAATACTGACGACCAGAAAAATTAGTTTGTGTATTACTACTATATACTAAATCTATTGCAAGATCATTTACAATTAATCTGGTATCTCTTTCACATGTGGTTTTATTATATCCGGCAAAAGTTACAGAATCCCCAATGGAAATTAAATGTCTAAATGGTAATTCAAACATTGGTGACACATTGGATAATCTAAATATTCTTCCCTTAGTATTCCCAATTACTTTTGCGTAATACAATGGTGGACTTGTACCATCAGCAACTAATCCATAAGTACCAAAAGAAGTATTAGAATTAGTTAGTGAGCAAAATCCTCCATTTTCGCAAAGAACACCTATATTACAACAAATAGTAAACAGAGAAACTAACTGTGTGTATCCTCTGTTAAGCATATGCACACCTATGCCCCCCTCATTGGTTTGTGTATAGGCATCCAATACCATTGATCTTAAACCAGTAACATAGCGGCCATCCACACGCATACCTGTACCAGTACTAGTTATTGAGGAGCAATTTTGTACATATGGACTAGTTACAATGGTTCCTGCCGAACCATTCGGATTATACGAAAAGACTGCTGAAGGTGACTTATGGTCTCTAAATGTTATACCGAAAACATAAACTGCATTGTTTACATAAAACATATCAGAATATTGATTCTGAGGTCGTATTGTAACTGTTCTTAAGTTATCTCCGAGTAATGCTACTCTCGCAGGTATAGTCACGGGATTGCCAAATAATGTATAATCTCCACTTAAAACTTTAACTGATGTCCAACTAGATGATCTGCTAAGAGCAGTATGAATATTTGCAACAGCATTAGCAAGCGTTCTGCCATCTAGCGCATCATTGCCGGTTGTGGCAACATATAAAACATTAGCATGTGGTTTATTTTGATCTGCTGTTATGAGACTAATAGATTTAGTTAGAACAGCTTCTGCTCTTGCATTAGTAAAATATACAAAACCAATATCGGTATTTGCTTTAGTAGGATCTGGATCCTCTGGGACATCTGTAGTAAATAATGTAACTATACCAGTTTTACCTGCTACAGATATAACTCCATTAGCTAAAAAGTTTACATTTGCCTTTATTGTACCATTGGCAACATCATAAATAATGCTTTGGTCGCCTGCACTTATTGCTCCTCTTGATCTGGCATTTGTATAATAAAGATTCGATACAGCTTCAGGAACATCAGCAGTTGTTCCTGAAAATTGAGAAGCAAAGGAACTTATAACTGTCCAAGAATTACCAGTATATTGTAGAACAACAGTATCGCCTGGCCTTCTAAAATTAATACCGGCATTGTTGTATACATTACTGGTAATGATATAGGAACCACCATTGGTTTGTTTCATTGTGATGATCTTTATTTGACCATCTATTCCATTAGGAATATCTAAATATCCAACGCCACCAGTATCAATTGGTACTACTGGTGGTTCATAAACTACATTGGCTCCAGCAGTGCCAGGAGTGCCGTTTCTCGTAACATTAGATGTATATTCTGTGCCACCAGGAAAATTTGTGCCATCAAATACTGTAGAAAATCTAATTACATTTCCAGAGTTTGTAGATGTACTGACATCAAAAATATATCTTGAACCTCGTATTATCTTTAAACCACTAGGAAAAGGTTTAAAAGCAGTATAGGGTTTAGAGGTGTCAGTAGTTTTGACCCAGTTTATGGGGTCATTACCATTAAGTAATATTCTGCCGTTCTGATGTGTAACTACAAAAATAGAAGTAATAGGCGAATCGTCTACAACACTAAAACCTTTACCTGCTAAAGAAACCGTTGCATTATATAGAAATAAAGTTTTAGGTAATAATCGGACATTTGCAATTGCCAATACATTAGCACCAGTATTAGCATATAAATCTGATCGAACAGTGTTTATAGAAATTATATTGGAATCATATATTCCTTGTATATTTGTTCCAATCAAAACTTTACCATTAATGATTGGATCAACTATAGAAGCATAAATATTAGCAGCAGTTACATTTTTACTAACATTATTTTGCACCAAATAAAAGTAATCTCCCCTTTGAACTAGGTTCGCTGAGGGTAACTCTGTTATTTTTACATCTGCCATATTCTACTGTTATTAACTATTTCTTACTACGTTATCGTCGGACGCATCGGTAAACAGTGCGTTGGTTGCATTAGCATTGAAGTTCTTTGACATTGCCACCAAAACCTCAGCCTTTTTTCTTACTGATCCTTGAGTAGTAGTATATGTATAAAAGTGAGTCCAACCAGGTTGACTAAAACCATTAGCCTTGTTTCCTGTTATATTGGCTTCATTCCTATCAACTCCATAAACAGTACGCTTGTTAACAACATTAGCTACATGAACACCTGCATTACTAACTGCCTGACCATAAGTAAATAAATCTTTAGGTGATTGTTTTATATAAGCTACCGTCGTATTTAAATTTGCGCTGGTGAATACTTTATCCAATGTCAAAGTATTGGCTGAAGTATTAACAGATTCTATTCTATAAGCAACATTATCTATCAAAATAGCATAACCAGGTTGCACATTAACGTTACTAAATATAGTATTGTTAGCACGAACGGTTGTACTATTAAGATTAGCTGTTACTTGACCAACAAGTGCATATTTATCTAATTTGCCCCATTGAGACATTTTTTTTCCCCTTTTGAATATTTATGGCTTACTTAGAGCCAAAAACCTTAGCTTCACGTTCTTTCTTAGCTTTTCTGGTCTTTTGATCCATACCAACAGTTTGTTGCGTATCTCTTGAAAATCTAACTACACCAGGTTTGGTTCTATCCACAGTACCACTTAACTCTTTACTATAGAGTTTTTGGTTACCATAGTCTGCTGTAGATTTATAAGCTTCTAAAACGCCCTTCTTAATCAATTCGGCTTCGGCTATAATTTCTATTTTGCCTGTATCAAATGCCTCTGCTGCGATTTTAACAATATCTTGTTGAAACTCTGGATCATCACTACCGATAATTGTTTTAACTGCATCAAGATAATCAGCATAAGTTGCTGAGGAAGGTACTTCAACAGTTAAAATATTCTCCAATACTACAGTGATTTCCTCTTTCATTGCTGCCTTAATTGCTTTACGGCGATTGAGTAAATAAGAATCTGACTTATCTTTTTTACCATCATTGTTAATATCTTCATCCTCTTTACCTACTGGATCCATACCTTCTTTTAGACGTCCTTCTTTTTCTGCAGACTTAAGCATTGCTACACGGTCACGATACCCAGCAATACCAGGCTTAATATCCTTTGCAGCTTGCATTTCCCCAGCAGTAGGATTAGCAACATGCTTCATAGTTGTTTTAGCTTGCGAACTCATTTTAGCTTTAGCATATCTGGCTGCAGCACTGGTCTGTGCTTCATTCATCTGTTCTGCTTCTTCCTTCATACTTTTAGCACGAAGTTTAGCTAGAACAGCACCGGCAACTTTTTTGCCTCTTTCTGCTGAACCATAACGCTTAGCAGCAGATGCAGCAATCTTCGCAAACATTTTGCCTGGTTTGCCGATGTCTTTGCCCGCGCGAGCAGCCTTAGCAGAGTAACTAGCTTCTTCTAAAGTTTCAGCAAATTCATCATCTGATAGCTCATCTACCATTTCAGAAATTACATCGTCAGATATATCTGCATGTTCATGCATCTTAGCTTTTTTAACTTTCATTGCTTCAGAATATACTTTGCGAATACCATCTTTAAACTGAACAGTATACCATTCAACATTGCCTTCAGCATCTGGATCAGCATGTGCTTCAGCAATACATTCTCCGTGACCGAAGATTGGGTGCTCTACATGAGTAGCACAATAATGTGCCTTGTCTACTTGACCTTCTTCTACTTGTTTATCTGCATCTTCTTTGAGCAAATTTGGTTCCTGCTGACCGGCAGTCACTTTGCGAATTGCTTCGAAAAGATTGTTGGTAATTCTTGTCATTCTAGTTCCTTTAAAATGAATTATTCTTTTATTTATGTCCCTAAACCTGCCGAAACTGTATCCTTGGACCAGCTCTTACATGCCCAGTATCTAGCCTTGTGGCGGGGACCCGGATCGTCGCAATTGTGTCTAGCTCTAAAACTACGACGCCTATTTAGATTTCCAGTCTTAATAGTTAACCCTGTAGTATCTCCAAAATTCACTTTAACTACATTACCTTTATCATTCTTCGTATAGACAGCAAATTTTCCCTTGCCGTCTGATGTTCTAAAAGGTTTATTTAACTGAACAGTTCTACCATTCTTTTCTGCTTCTTGTAGTTCAATGCCTTCAGGTAAATGACCTTTGGGACCAGTCAATCCACCCCGTGCTTGCTTATACTTTATCAATGCTTTAGTGCGTTCTTGACTTCCTCGTTCGTCAGCACTTAGTTTACCAGATTTTAGACGTTTTCCAGGAGCACTAATTCGTCTGCCAGATAATTCGTCGTTGAAGTTTGGATTCTTTACTGAAGCAGAATGCCATGATGGTGCGTTTTTTCTATCTTCATAGCCTTCCGCCACACCTTGCTTTTCTCTTTCTTCACGCTCTTTCTTTTGCTTAGCTAATAAGTCTTGTATTCGTTTTGAACTGGCATTTACATCATAGCCTGCACGTGCTAAAGAATTAGTAAATTTTTGTCGAGGAGTTAATTTTTGATATTTGGCTTCGTCAATATTCTTGGGTTTTTTACCTGCTTTCTTCATGGCGATGGCAATAGCTGCCTGTTGTGCAAGATTTGCAGCTTCATAAGTTTCGTCTTCTTTTACACTTGCCATTCCCTGTTTAGCCAAGTGTTTTGCTGTAGAGAAACCCTGCCCATATTTGCCTGCTTTGGCCACTGGATTTTTCTTGGGCATATCTGGATCAAATGGTCTATTTGGATCTAAATGCATAGGTAATTTTTTACCTGGATTTTTTAACAAATAGGACAAAGGAGTATCTGCCTCAGCTAAATTTTCATTTCTTTTAGAGTGAAATGCTTTGGCAGCTGCTTCGGGTGTTTTATGAATGTCGCCTTCTTGTTTAGATGTCGATCCAGATGCTGCAAAGTATCCACCTTCTTTATGTTTTAAAATATTAGCACCTTTACGACTCTGTTCATCCTTAGTGATGCCAACATGATAATGTCCCTTACTAGTTCTATTAGGAAACTTTGTATTATGGGGAACATATTGATAAGTAGCTTCTTCATTTAAATCCCAATCCTCATATTGCTCATCACCAGTAGGTTCAAAATCCTCTTCTACTGACCCATATAAAGCATCATCACAATCTTCGCAAAAAGACTCAAGTTGTTCTCTAAGTTTAGAAAATGTTTTTTTAGTCATTGGTTCATCTACTTCTTGTCTGCCATTCTTTAAAAAATCATGAACTGAACCGATATAATCGTCAGCTTTAGTTATTTTAGATTGGACCCAGGCATCAAGTTGTTTATTTTTTTTCATCATTTTGGAGAGATCCTTAGCCTTAGATGCTATGGTTTCTAAATCTCCTTTAGCCATTCCGCCTTCATCATCAACCCCCTCACTGACAGATTTCCAACCCCCGCCTTTGGATTTATACCATTTAGCAGCCCAGCCATTAGCATAGGCAGAAGGATAGACATCAAATTTAGATTTTGCTAAAGATTTAGCTCTTGCCCATAAAGCAGGATTGGTAGGTTTATTTTCTTCTTCTAAATCCATTTCTTCTGTCCTAACATTTATTGGTTTACCGCCTTTTCCCGGTCTATCTGCTACCGGATCCTCTCTTCGTTTTCTTCTTGCTGCGGTTGCTCTATCAGCTTTACTCATTGAATATGCTTTAGTTGATGGCAAACATTTAGGTTTACCTTCACCATCTTCTCTCGCACAGTCGCCTTTAATATTACCTTTGGTATCCATTCGAACCCACTTCTGTCGAAACCAAGTTCTTAGATCCTCATTGGTAACAGGTAACTTCATTTATTTTTAGATCCAGATAATCTAGATCTTTCTAAACTTTTTACTTTCATTACTGTTTTAGAAACTATTCCTGGCTGATTTGCAATCATATTTTTAACACGTTGCTCAAGATTATCTCTTTCTTGTGCGGATAAAGATGATTTATCCCTACCTTTAAGCAATTTTTTCATTATCATTCTTCTGGCCGCGGCCTTGGCTCTATCAGTTAAGACTGCAGTGGAAGAGGGACGCTTTAATTTAGCAGCTTTAGCTGTTATCATCTTAGTTTTTCGTTGTTTCATCTGCTGCATCTTTTTTAATCTTGTGGATGCAGAAATCTTTTCCGATAATGTTGTAGTTTCTATATCTTCAATCTCATCATCAGTATATAGATCATATATATCTTCCCACTGTAAATCTTCAGTTAATAAATCTATTTCTTCAATTGATAAATCCTCTTTCTTATAATGTTCATTAAATTTTTTCATTTTAGTGTAGCCTTTAACATCCAACCGTGTTTTTGATGAACCCCTATTCTATCTTGTATGAAATTAGACAAACCTAATTCTCCGGCATCATCAGCTAACTGATACGCTCTCATTAAAGATACTAAAACCAAATTATTAGTCATATAAAGATCATTAATCATATCCAAAGCACTGATAGGTTCAGATTCAATTATGGACATCATCTGTTGTAACACTGATAATTTTTTAGGAGGATTACCATCTATAGCTTTAAGAAATTCAGCTACTTTATCAATCGCCTCAAACAATTCTTCGTAAATTTCATTTAAAAATTGATGATACTGATAAAAATCTGGACCTGATGTATTCCAATGAAAAGTATGAGCTTTGTAATACATACCAAATGTATCAGCCAATACTTTACTAATAGCTAATTGTAACTCTTCCATTAATCCAATCCCATTTGTATTCTTTTCTTTGCTACGGTTGAATTAGGTGTTTTAGTAGCTATTAATTTTTTCTCATCATCAGTAGCTTGAGCATCCGTAGTATATTCCAATTTATGCCGGCCTATTAATTTATTGAAATTACTAAACGAGACCAAACCTACAGGTTTATCTGGTTGAGTGCCCGGACCCATTACTTTATCAATACCCTCAGAAATTTTTTGCATATCTTCTTCTCCGTCATCTATTTTGGTATGACCCTTTGATACTATAACACCTTTTGTTTTATAAAATTTACCTTTTTCTGGACTAAATTTTACTTGATAATCAGATGTTGTTACTTTTTTAAACATTCCAGGGGTTGCTCTGCCTTTTTTAATGAATTTATCTTTTGCATTTGGATCATTTTGCATGATCTCTGCCCATTCATCTATATCATTTAAATGTGAGGTAACAGTATGCGAATAAGGATCATCTGCTAGTGATTCATCATCATGATCAACTAATTTGGCATAATTTTTATAATGATCTATTATAAAAAGTATATCTTTATCTTGTATACCAAGTAGATTTAACGTGTCATGCGCAATGGATGCATACATAGTAAAATCATGTATATTGGTAGAGGTCGCCTTTTCAATTTTAGCTAACTTTTCTAAACCGAACATCTTATCCAAAGCCATTATGGCCTGTTTCACATATTTGGGATTTAAATCTTTTCTTTCAATAAGTTTTTTAACTAATTCTTGAGCACTAGGACAAATCTCAAAATTTTTAGTTTTATAATCTTGATATACCAATTGACCTGATTCTTCTATTAATTTTTTAGAAGGTATGAGTAGGGCCGGTATTTTTTGTTCTTTTAAATTAGGTAATGCAAAATCTGGTTTAGATTTAGTTTGTATTTTAGTATAATTTTCTTTTACAAAAGTTTTATTTAATTTGAAATCTTCTATTTCATATATCCAAGTTTTTACTGTCTGTTTATTTTCTAATTGTACTGTGACGTAATTTGGACCCTTATAAACTATATACCCTACTCTACCATCCTTTAATCTTACATCATCTAATAAATTAAATATATCGTTAGATAAATATGATTCTCTTAAAGGTTTCTTTTCTCTAGGTGCATGTATATTATTAAATATATTAGTTGCATCCTTATGCAATTCCTTAGGTAAATATTTCTTCAATTCTTCAGGAGATTTAGCTGCTCTAGCCTTTGAACCGGATACACCTGCTAATCCTTGAGCTTTATCTGATCTTTCTTGACCAACTTGTTTAAAATTGATACTATCGAACTTATAATAACCATGGCCACCCCGTTTACCATTATAAGTGCGTAATCTTTCAGCTATATTAGCCCTATCTGAACCACCATAGAATGTAATATGTCCTCGTTTACCTTCACTATACATTTGTGATAACGCATGTAAAGGTGTTACAGTAGAAGAAACATTAGTACTTTGAGGAACTGCTTTTGATATATATCCTACCTTTTGTTCAGCAGATATAGGTCTTTTAGAAGCTTGTGTGGTATAAACATTCACGGATGAATGCTTGCTTCTGTGCATTTGTTGCACTACGGATTGATGACCAGTAGTAAAAGGCGACATTCCGCCCACCATTACCGCGTGATCTCCGTATTGTTCTTCGTTAAGTGTCATTGTGCCCATTAAAATAAAGGTATTATTTATTTATAAAGATTGAAAAATGTATTTCAATTAAGTTATTTCTTCCCAATCTATGGAAGCCAATACTTTATCGTTGTTAGATTTAGCGGCTACTGCCAAGGTAAAGGTTACAGGTGTTGACGTAAAACTATCTCTTTCTAATTGAAATTTAAAATCACCATCTCTGAGATCTACAGTCAAACTTTGGCTACCTGTAGATATCAAATAAGATGATCTTAAATCTGTTCCTCCAGTAACAGAAGTGCCTGAAAGATTATATTCTACAGCAGAATCTGCTCCATCAGAAACCCAAGAGCCCCCGGAAACATTTGCATTAGTAATAATCTTGTATCTGAAATCACTTTGTGTTGTGCCAACCAAGGCTATGTTTTTAGGAATGACAATGGCATCTAAATGAGTGGATTTTAATCTAATACTGGCCACCGGATAGAATACATTAGCTGTTGCAAGATTATAATTAGCAGCAGTAATAGGTTGCATACCTATGGTTCGCATTTTTCCAGACAATTCATAACCACCTTCAGAAATAACTGTAGAGCATATTTGTTTAAGTGTGGAAGAACTTGCAGTTGCTCCGGTGTTTTCTATTTCATATTTAACTGGTAGACATGCAGTTTGCATATAAGCACCAGCAGGCGAACTGGAAAAATTGGCATGGTGTATGGAATGACAATGAATAAATCGACCATTAACTACAAATCCCATTCTTACTGTGCCAACACCCAACCATTCTATGTCTGTCCAAAAGATTTGAGGATAAGCCAGATTTAAAGTCAATCCAGAAGGACCTGTTCCATTCATGGGGTCTATGTTCCAATCAGATTGTGCAATTTTTGTATCTACAATTGATCCAGTAGCTTTAGATCGTTTTACAAAATACACATCATCTGATTGTTCCAGAAAAATACCATTGTCTGTGCTAAAATACCCAACACGTTGCCTGAGATTTGCCTTGCTGGTATTCATAACAAACGTATTAATAATTTGTAATGATTTGCCTGGTTGATAGGCAAATACTCTATAGCTTTCTCTATAAACTTTAGCATTAGCCGTTGTATCGACAACCATGTCTATACTGGCAGTATTTGCTTGAAAAGAGTAACTGGTGTTTGCTGTATTTGATGTTGCAAATTTGCCATTATCGTAGTATCGTTGTGAGGAATCAAATAGTGTAAGAGGGGCACTAATTCTAAACCTACCAAAAGAATCATAATTTGTAGGTGATAGTGATACAGTTAAAGCATTACCAGTATCATTTCTAACTTCTACATCGTTTACAATAACAGCGCTTCCATTAAAAAGATATGTCATACTATTCTCCAACCGTCTCTATAAATCATTTGTATTCCGCCATTATTCTGTGCCAAAATAAATCCGCCGACATCGTTATCAACTGTCCCTAAAACTGTTATTGGATTTATGGAACAATTACCAGATTCATCCTTTATTATACACATCCTACCGTTATTAGTAATGGAAGGCAATGTTATAGTTACATTACCAGCATAATTAACACCAACGTAAAAATCTTTACTAGTAATATTATAACTAGAGGAACTAATTAATTTAGTCTCGTGATCTAATTTTGCAACTGAACCAGCTCCCCCACCCGAACCATATGCTGAAATTTTACCTAACCATTGTTCTAAAAATTTAATTTTCTTTTGTATGGCACCCATATCTGCATCCACAAGTAGCGGGTCTGGTTGTTGAAAGCTTTCAACCTTAACACTTTTACTTATTGCATGTGAAACCAAATCAGTGATGCTGGGATCAGTTCTTTTTTCCTCAACTACTTGCACAGAAATTTCTTCCTCTAAGATTTTATCTAGATCATCTAGAGACGGAGGCAAAGGATATTTATTTTCTATAGAAGTTTTATCTGCTTGTTCTTTTAATTCCAAAAGAGCCTTATTTAAATCCAAAAGCGCATTGCTTCGTATAGATTCTCGTATACCGTTTTCAAATTCTTTATGTTGCCTTACTTCTTCCAAAATAGCAGAATCCACACTCTGACCAAAAGATTTGGCTAAGTTAATCAAAAGTTGCTTTTCTTTGATAGATTTTATAGACATTGTATTGACAAGGTGTTATTATAGCTCTGAGCCTAGATGATAAATGTTACTTTTTATTCTTTAGTAACTTTTTAAAAGTGCTTTGATCAATTATATTCCATGGATGTAGTTTAATCATATATCTAGTTCCTTCGGGTGTTCCCCAATCCCATCGATAAGGGTTTTCATAATCTTCGAAAATAACAGGATTGGATCTTCCGAAGTTTCTCAATAGAACTCCAGCTCTAGCATTTGCTTCATTTTCATGATCTGATCCTGTTTCTCCAGATTCGTTATTCAGAACTCCTTGTTCATTTTGGGAATGATGAACTAATTCATGTCCCAATGTTCTTAAAACATCTGCTATATGCCGACCATTAGTGCTCACTTTAATAACATTTGCGTTGGGTGAATACGAACCAAAGCTTTTATTTATTTTCGCAACATCTTCTGACGATTCCAATTCAATTTTAGGTAAAGTTTTAATACCCAATTCTCTCACAGTATAATGAACAAAGTTATTAATTATTTCTTTTTCTTTTATAACTTCTTTAAAAGTTTTCATGCTTGTGTAACTTTTCTTCCGAATCTAGGATTAAACCTTAATGCGCTTGCTACTTTATTTGGAACAATTTTAAAAAGTATATTACCGTGTTTAGCATTTGAAACAACAACGCCTTCGTCAGAACTTTTCTGACCATCTATTTCTGTATTAAAATTACTAGCTTTATTTTTAGATATTGCAGTGGATAATGCCTCAGTTACATTATTCAAATGGTCATGTAGATCAAAATTAGATTGATACTTTGGTTTATTATATTTCACATCATCTATTAATTTATTATAATGATTTACTTTTGCTGCTTTAGATTTTTCTGTTTTAACTTTAGCAACCTCTTTATCTCGTATATTGGATAAATGATTCGTATATCCTTCAATAGTTGGTTTCTTTAGTTTTCCGTCCTCAGTTCTCAAAGCATTCATATAAGTTAGCATATGTTCTTTATGCTCATCAGATAATCTAAAATGATCAGGATTATTATTAATTAATTCTTGGGCTTTATCTAGATTTTCTTCTGCCTGTTTTCTAGCAGTTTCAGAATAATGACTAGTGACGGGATGAAAAGATGTATCTGCTACAAATACATCTTTTGAATAATTTACTGCTATTGGGCGAACCCCCGATCTGGCCACACCTTCATCATCATAAGTTGTGTGTAAAGCGATACCCATACTTTTGGGTGCGCCACTATGAGATATAGTCATTCTATTTGGCGTAACACTTACTTTATTATCTTGTATTTCAGGTTCACTGGGAGTTGGATTGTTAGAATCATGTGTATATAATAAATCCCCTTGAACAGTATGATTATTATTTACTAAATCCTTGCCATGTTTTAAAACGTGTTTTAGCGTGGCAGCTAATCCCTGTGCATGACCATGATTTTTATCTACATCTGCAGCAGTGTAGTTTATTTTGGGATTCTTATTGAATGCGGATTTAGTCGCAACTGAGAATTGTCCGTGTTTCTTGGAAAGAATAACACTCACTCCCCCATCAACTTTTCTTGAAGTAGCTACTTTATTAGACTCTCCCGTTTTAAAAAATTCATGTGTGTCTTTAAGATTTTTAACCGCTGCTCTTGCGCCGGATAATCCATAAATCACATGTTGTTGATATGGATGATCTAAATGGGATAGTTGTTTGTTTGCATCCTCGTTACTTTCAGTAATAAATGTCTTTAAACTAAGCATTAGGGTTGTCCATTTATTTTAATGGATGACGCCATTGGTTTATTATTATGTTTAACCTGTATCGCAAATTGCTTGGCTCCATCAGCCATCACATGAATATACCCATTCCCTGCAGCAGCAAAAGATATTTTTTTAGCATTTTTCAATGCATGATAAACAGGATTGTCATGTGATTCTTCAACTGTAGCAGTAGCTTCTTTACCGGGTAAACTTTTACCACTAACTCTTTGGTATGGTATAGCTTCCTCACTATCAGAAGCTTTTAAATAAGTATTAAGAATATGATTTCTTAGGCCTTCATGATCTGTTTCGGCTTTTTTATTATATCCCTCTAATATTTTATCTCTAATATCTTTGTGCAAATCTTGTGCTGCTGCTTTAGCATAATTGTATTTAGCGTCATCGGCTTTTAATTGTTTCTCTCTTACACTTTTTTTTCTGTCCAGCCCATGTTCATCGGCAAACTCGTTTTGTCTTTGATTGGCCATCCCTTCTAAGTCTAGACCCAAAAATGATCCAACAGTTTCCGTGCCACCATTATGAAATCCTATTTTACCCTTTCTAGATGATTTAGCGGATAATCCTACAAAATTATGTTTAACCTTAGGGGGAACTTTTTTGAATTTTGCTATTAGGTCTGAAGGATTTTCTTGTTGTGTCAAACTAATACCTGTTGCTGCTTCTATTTGCCCGGGTTTACTAGTAACATGCACTTTATCTATACCCCTATAACCCTTTTCGTGATTATGCTTTAAAAAAGCAAGAGCCATTGCCCTTGCACGTTTATCTTGTTCTTCATAAAGACCAGGAACAGCTTTTAATTTTTCTTGAGCATTTTTTACATTGGATTCTTCCTCACCTTCATAGCGCCCCTCTCCTAATGTATTTGCCTCATGATCATACTTGCCTCTAAGCCAATATGCAAGACGATTTTCATTTACAACTGCTCCAAAGGTATTATAGGCGTGTGCACCTTTTTTCCCCTCTTCAAAAATTAGATTCAACTTATTTTGTATGAAACTCTTTATGTCCATTTAGATATCCATTTTTTTTAAGGTCGTCCAATACTTCATCTGTAGACATATTATAAAATGTTTTCATTAATTCGCCATCAGTTTTATCTCTTAGATGATGAGTTTCGTTATCTACATCGTGTCTTAGATGATAATTGGCTTGATTGCCTGGATGGTGTAGCTTTGCTACTGTTGGATGATAATTTTTTGAATCAAAATAACGGAAGGAATCCATCTTTTCTCCATTAGAATATATTGGGATCTATTATTTATATGTTCTAGAAAATCAAAAAGTAAGGGCCCGAGGGCCCTAGTTAAATTAATAGTACATATAGAGAATTTAACTAGATAATTTTTACTAATTAGTATCTAATTTTTTAACGTGATCTATAGCCGAATTTAAATCTTTAAGATGTTTTTCTTTGTGCTTAACGGATTCTCTATAATCTCCTTCTCGGGCATTCCATTTACGATGTACAACAGAATGTTGCACCGTTGCACTACCATCATCATGGTGGCTTACAGTAATATGATGTTCTTTCTGATGATCGTCATATCCTCCACCGTCAAAATCTCCTTGATGATAGTAATGATGTTTAACCGGCGAAGAATGTGAGGGCTCTCCTGAGGGATGATATTTATTAGGCCCACTACCATCTGTAAAATTAGCCTTCTCCCCTCCCACATCATCTCCTGCTGCAGAATTCAATTTTTTGGAAACTTCCTCGTGGCTTTCATAAATACCCATGGATTCTTTCAAAACTTTGATTATGGATTGTTCTAAGTTTTTCATTTATACTCCTTGTAATTATACCTATATTTATATGTTCTAGAAAGTCAAAAGTAAGGACCCGAAAGCCCCAAACTTGTTTATTAAATATTTTCTGACCAAGCTTTAACGACTGGATGTAATATATCGTCAGTATAATCCATTTTCATTGTATTTACTATTGCTAATACTATTTGAATATTGCCTTTTATATATCCCTTTTTAGAATTAATTCTATCTACACTAGGTCTATAAGGATTTCTTTTTCCCTTTTTTCCTATTTCCATACTAAAAGGTAATTTAGTAATAGCACAGTTTCCGTTACAATCATCAAATTTCTTTTGAATATACTCAGCTGTTAGATCAAACTTAAAATTTTTAGTTCTAGCTCTTGTTTTGAGAGCAGTAAATTCCATTTTTCCAAATTTAAGAGGATCAGCTTTTCGCTTTCGATAACTTTCACCATGTTTTTCTCTAAGTTTAATCTTTTTGTGTTCAGGTAACTCTTGAATTTTAGCTTTTTTTAGCTGATATTCCCAACTAGAATATGCTTTAGCTAATTCCATTTCCTCATTGTTTAGATCTCTTGCCTTGATACGTTTTATAATGTTAAGACGCTTGGCTTCTTTACAAAGAGTTTTGTCATTAAAATCAAATGTTTTCATAATGTAAATGATAGCCGGTTTCCCGGCTATTTAGATTAGGCTGAAAAGGCAGCACTACCTGCTTGTTTATAAGCAGCAGCTACCATAGCACGACTTGGTTTACCTAGACGATATGCTGCCTTACCATTTTTAGTAGTATTGGTATAGATAGCATGGCCTTCTGAACGAAGCTCACTAATGCGAGGACGAATACTATCCTCTGAGCTTTGTGTTAGACCAGCAAGTTGAGCTGGGGTAAATTGCCTACCAGATTGCAATACTTTCAGTACGCGTGTTTTAAGCATAATAACTCCAATTAATAAAAACGTCACAAATAGGTGTGCGACTATCACCTTTACTTATTATATAGAAAATAGTTTTTTTAGTCTATCTTTTTTTAACTTTTCTTAAATATTCTTTACCAATTTTACCCTCTTCTATTTCCCTAAGAGCAGTTACAATTGGTTTATTTTCTTTAGCAACTTTTCGAGCATCTCCTCGCTTAAGTTCTCTAGCTCTTATGGCAGCAATAAGAATCATTTCATATTTGTTACCAATTTTATTTGATGCTATTTCAGATGTTATTCTAGCCAATTAAAACTCCATTAATTTTTACTTTTTGAAAAAGATTATACTGTTATGCTAGTTTAAGTTCTTTAAGACGATCAGCAGCATAACTTGCTGCAAAAGCAGATGGCTTAACTAATGGAACAACGTTACAAGTTCCTTTAATGTATCCAATTGCTTGGGATAATACAATATTGCTTACATATTCATCATCGGGATTTATATCAAGATGAACTTCAACTTCTCTATTCACTAAAACCTCTTGTAATTTTAAATATAGATCACTAACCTTATATACCTCATTCATTAATCTAAAGGTTGGTTTATTCGCTTTTTGATCATAGTCTCTCTCGGTGATTACTTCACCAAAGATTTTGCATCCATGTTTACCATCTATATGGACAACTATTGCAAGAACATAATCAGCATACCATATATTATTTTTTCGATATCTTTCTGAATCGCAACCTATGTAAATTTTAGTTTCAGGGCTTTGTTTTTCTATGAAATTTTTAATTTCCAATAGATTCATTTTCGATAGTTTTTATTTTTGAAAATGAAATGCACCATTCATTATCTCTACTAGTATTAATACTATGAATGTAATATCCATAACTAGATAAAAACTTTTCGCACTCATCATAAGTATTTTGATTTATATTTGAGTTTGGATTATCTATTGGTTGACATCTTAGCTCCCCGTTTTCTAAAATAGAGAACTTATCTTGTAGTGTGGCTAAAACATCAATATCTCTCATTTCAGTATCAATATGAATACTGTCAATTTGTAAAATATTATTTTCTTCTACAAATTCTTTTAGAGATTTAGAGTCGTTAGAAATTCTAGTATTGAATACTTTACAATTTTTATATTTTTTATACTTGGAATTAGTAAAATTGTAAACTTCTTCGGATTGATCTATACCATATAGCATAGCAATATTTTCTGGAAAAACAACAGCTTCTTCCATTAAGGAATCTTGAGTGCTCAATCCAACAACGATTTTAGTTATTTTCATAATGTTTCCTAAAAAATATATAGTATTTATTAGGAAAGGGCACAATGTTGTCGTTTAAGAACAGGCAGTACTTGCCGCTCCCCTATATTCGTCTCCCGACGATTAAGCTGCGATTTGCTTCAGCTCTTCAATCTCAAGATCATCTTCTTCGGCTTTAGTTTCCAAGACAATCTTGGGTTGCTTGACAGCTTTGGTCTTAGCAGGAGCCTTAACCGTGGCCGGCGCCTTAGCAACTTTCGGCGCTTTAGGTGAAGAAATCTCAGACTTCTTACCCATAGTTTCATTGATAAGTGTTTCCCATTGTGAGAAAACTCCACCGAGTTCTAGCAAGTATTGGCATGCCTCTGCTTTAGTCATTGTTTTTGGCAACTGAACTAATTCTAGAGGATCATGTCCCCCTTTAGCAAGTAATTTAACACGTGATGCTAGATCATTAGCAAAACGAACCTTAGTGGATCCATGTTGAGTAGAAACACCTGCAACCGTAAACAAACCTTGTGACATAATATAATCCTTCTCAAATTAGAATAAAATTGTTACTACACCATTATTATATAACCAAAAGTATGGAGTGTCAAGCATTTTGGATAAATTTCTTTACCGCGGTGACATGCTTACACGTTTTACGATACTGAAAACCGATACATTCGCAAGTGACCGAACCATTGCTGGAGATCACTCTGTATTGTTTGCCTGTCTTTTTGGATTTAACATTGAAAATTCTGCCGGCAGATCTACCTCTTGCCAAATCAAAACCTACAATGTTTTGTTTAAAAACCATCGATACAGGATGTAGGTGATGGTCAGTTAAAATACTAACGTAGTCGTCATCTAACCATTTTGGGTTAGGAACGACCTGCCCCTTTAGAGTATTCTCAACCCAACCCTCATTCTTATATAGATAAGAATAGTGGCGTATCTTGAGCTCTACAAATTGTCCGATTTCTAAGTTCATAACATTATTATAATAGAAAAAGAAGCCCGAGTCAAATGCTCGGGCTTTGGTGTTGTTTAAGAACAACAGATTATGCGTCTTGTGATTCAATTATGCCTTGATTTTCCATAAATTCGAGAGTATCTTCTACTCCCTTTCTATGTCCCCACTTGTAACAAGCAAAACAAGCCAATAAAAGCAAAGCAATTTGAACAAGATCCTTTAAATAAAAGTAAATTTCTGGCATTTTATCTCCTTATTATTTTTTTCTAAAAATAGTTCTTTAAAGAATTCTTGCATGTAAAATGCTTCTTTTTAATAGTTCAATTAATTTTTATTTCTAGCGCCAAGAATATTTATTCGCTTGAGTTTATTAGTATTTTATTCCTGAAAAATCTCTATTTCTCTTAAAAACAGTATTCATAGATGATTCAAGATCTTCGGGATTTAATGTTATACCGGAATCCGACAATCCCTTTTGTGCAGTTTGTTCTAAATCATACAATTTCATTTTTGCTCTATCTATACCTATAACAAATCTTTTATTTGTTGTTGGATCATTATATCTATTCTTTAACTGTTTTACCATTAACTGATTCATTTGTTCTAGTTCTTCAGTTGTAATAAGAGCAAACATTAAATCAACAGTAGCGGGTAAACCAAAAGATTCGGAAGTATCTGTAAGCTCTACATCAGTATTGCCATACCCTCCTCTTGTAGTTTGTGTTGCGCTCAAAATAGGAACATTGTTTTCGACAGCAAGTCCTCTTAGTTCTTCTGCTATGGCTTTAATTAAAGTATAAGAGTTAATATTAGCACCAGCTTTAAATCTAGATGATGCACAAATATTTAGATAATCAACAATAATTATATCCGGGGAAAATTGCTTTTTTAATTTAAGTTCATTTAATAATAAACTAAAGTGACCTACATGCGCACTAGCAGTAGGATATTCCTTGATAATTAATTTACCTTGTGTTTTACTTTGGATTTTTTCTATTCTGTTTTTGAATATAGGTTTTGGTAAATCTCTAAGCTGATCTAAAGTGATGTTCATAAGATTAACATCTATTCTTTCAGCTATTCTTTCCTCAGCCATTTCCAAAGTAATATACAATACATTTTTGCCTTGGTTCAACACCGATGCTGCAACATGACACATGAATAAAGATTTTCCAACACCTGTACCAGATAGCACCACATTTAAAGTTTTATTCGGTAGACCACCATTTGTAATTTTGTTGAACATTTCCAGATCAAATGCTATTCTAGATTCTACTTGATGATAGAACTCAAATCTATCATCGGCATTTTCAATATAATCATGCCCAACCTTTTTATCAAAAGTTACACCTAATGCAGTTTGTAGGAGTTGGGGAATGCCATCTGTAGACAAGTTTTTATCCCGCCCATCTATAATCGCAATTGAACTTAGAATTGCATTATAGATAGCTTTATCTTTACAAAATTTCTCTGTTTGTTTTTCTAACCATACGTCATCAGGATTATTATCTACTAATGTTTGTATAGTTTCAATTACTTCCGTATACTGATCCTCACTTAAACTTTTATCATTTTGTGCATAAATGATAAGAGCATCAGTATTGGGTCTATTATTGAATTCAGATACGAAATCCTGTATATACTTAAAAACTTTTAGATCTGTTTGAGAGGTAAAATATTCCTGTTTTAAAAAAGGAAATACTTTACGCATATATTTTTCATTGTTGATTAAATTCGCTAGTATCAGATTCTCTATTGTTATCAAACTCATCAATCGCCCTTTTTAAAATATCATTTAATATTTTTTCCATTAATGAATTAAATTCTATAGAATTGAATTCTCGTTCAGGCAAACCAGAAGTCTTATTAATGAAATGAAAATCTAAAGTCATCATTCCCTCATGATCGGGTTCAAAATCTAAAGTATCAATACTAATGATGGTATCTTTGAATTTTCCCCCAGTAAATTTTATACCCCATGCCTTTTCATTGAGATGCCAGGGTTCATATTGAACTTGCATTTTCAAACTCCTCATCTAATTCCTGCTCGTTTATCTCTTTTTGTAACATATCTGTGCCGGCTATTTTATAACTTGATTCTATATAATCTCGAAATTCTTTACTAGCTAGTATCGGCATCCAAAAATCTTTTGTATAAGTATCCTTGTGTCTAAATTTCTTTTCGGATCCTTTATGGGCATACCAGCCATTGCTAGGTTTAACAACAAAACCTCCTTCCATAGCAACATCTAGTAAACCTGACCATGTACTAATACCGCCCTCAAAAGAGACCTCAATTGGAATTTTAGATTTCTCTCTTACAAATCTAGATTTTTCAACATTTATAATAAAATTAAATCCGGTTACTTCATTTCCATCTTTTTCTTGTTGACGACCAATAATAAAAATATTATCGGAAGAATAATACAAGCCCGTGCCTCCAGAAACAATCTGTTTTGGAAATAATCCAATTTCTGAATATGTATGGTTAACAACAATCATTGGTATATCTTTAATTGTTAGATGGGGAGTCACCATTCTAAATAGAGATTTCATTTGTTTAGCACGTGTCATATCTGCAACTGATTTTCCCTCTAAAGCATCCTCAACTTCTTTTTTGGATGCAAGATTACCTACTGAATCAACTACGACAATTACATGATCACCTCGTTCAATATTGTTAATCTGCTGCATACTATCAAACTTAAGTTGCTCGATATCAGTTATGGGCGTATGAAGAACACGGGATGTGTCGATACCGAAGTTATCAAAATAAGACTGAGGGCTACCAAACTCAGAATCATAAAATAATATAATAGAATCTTCATATTTGTCTAAATATGCCTTTGCGCAGAGTAATGAAAAAGCAGTTTTAAAATGCTTAGATGGTCCGGCAAATACAGTCAATCCGGGAGTCAATCCTCCTTCTAAGCTACCAGATAAAGCAACATTCATCATTGGTACAGAAGTCTGAATCATATCCTTCTTTAAAAAGAATTTAGATTTACTTAGTACCTCTGTTTCTTTAATTGTAGAATTTTTTTTCAATTTTTCTAATATAGACATATATATTTCCTAAAGTACAATTTGCCATGGTTTTCTAGTTTCTATTGGATTAATTTTACCATCGATTATCATTCTATCTGTACTTCTAATGTATTGATGATAATAAAATTCATTATTTTCCATTGGAAGAACTTCAATCAAGCTTCTTAAAGAGGATTCCATAACATGAATTTGTTTTGCGTTTTGTAGAATGGTTCCGAAATAGAACATATTTTCACCTCTGTCATTATAAATGATCTTATAGTTTTTGTCATTAATTTTGGCAACCTTATTCATATCCATTGAATAACCGCGTGAAGCATCATCTAAAATAAAAATGTAATCCTCATCATTTGGATTTAATTTATTAAACACTCTATTCTCTTGTTGCATGTCTCGAGAATAGTAACAACTTATAAATCTATGTTTCCAATCAATATTCATATAATCATAAAAACATTTTTGTAAAACATCTATAGTTTGTTTTTCTAAAGTAGTCCAAGCTACTTGATAGTATTCCATACCAGGTTTAATTAAATCATCATATGGTTGTCCAGGCAAAACATCGTGCCCTATAATGTATACTGTAGCTGGATTCGTATTTTGAATAATATATCTTATTGCATAATATTCGCCACCTGAAGGTATACCTACTACCTTTATACGAGAATCATCTCTAAACATAAACTCTACCATACTTTGGTATTGTTGCCAAGCTGTTACATAAATGATATCTAGTTTATGTTCAACTAACAATCTTCTTGTCATACCATTGAACACCACATGATCACCGATACCTAGGGCATGTGTTAAAACTCCTACTCTCATGAAAATAATCCCTCTAGACTTGCCTTAGGTTTAGCTTGCCAACCTATACCATTAAGAATAGTATTCATTGGTTCTAAAAAGGCTTTTTCAAACATAATATCATAATCAGTATATTTTTTTAAATTTAATTCCTCTGGAATAGAGGAAACAAATGCTATACAATTTTCCCCAATTGTATTTGGTTCTTTTAGATATAAAAATTTAATCTTATCACCTTCACGGATTAGTTCATATTTTTTATCTAATTTCTTTTCTTTGAGATAATGATTGTACAATAGTGAACCTCTGACATGCATTGGGGTGCCCTGTTTATAAATTGATGCTCTGTCAGTATACTTTTCTACACCATTGACGCTTCGAGGAAATGCAATATCTTCTGGTTTATATTCTTTAAATTTTTCCTCAAACTCTTTTACAAATTTCTGTAGATAAGCTTCGTTTTTAGTTAAAACTAATTTAACCGCTTCTCTTAAACCTTCTCTAATTGTTTCAGGAGTAGAGGATCTAACAACCTCTAGTCCCATAACTTTCAATTTAGGTTCCTTATATTGAACACCCTCATTATTGTATACATTTAAAGCGTATCTTTTCTTTGCTACCCAAATGCCTCTTTCAGCAATTACTTCTCGTTTAAAGTATACTTTTCTTTCAAAGGCGTTGGTATAAGACATGAGCTCATCGCATGCCTTGTTGATAACTTTTTCAATTTTTTCTGTACAAATTTTATCAAGTATCTCAACAACTTTATCGGAAGGTAAATCCCTATAAAATTTTTTAACTAAATTATCCAACGTAATGTAGCATGCATCAGTATCAGAATAAAAAGAATAAGTAAAATTGTTAGTACCGCATATCTTATTAAGATATTCATTTAATGCTTTACCTACGGTTCTAATTATATACTGTCCTGTAATAGTAATACCCTCAGCTATTCTATCATCATAAAATCTAAAGTATTCGTTACCTTAGTTAACCAAGCGCACCGAAAAGACTATTGAGTTGAATTTTTCTAGCCATTTGATAATTATTCAAACTAGAAATTTTCTTCTCAGTGTCTTTTCGAAGCGCTTGCAGTTCCTCCATAGAAAGATTTTTAAGGTTCATATTTTCCCTTTGCAACGTTCAAAATGCCATCTTTTCATATTGATGGCGGTTTCTGTTTTATCATAAATTTGTTTTCATAATGTTATGATCTTCTTCGTATTTCTTCTTCTATTAACTGCATCTCTTTTTGAGCAGCAATCATCAACTTCTTATACTTTTGTCGGTCATCAAATAATTTTTGTACAATCTCAGGAAAAATTCCCTGCTTGTCGGTTTTAAATTTATAACCATTAGCAGCCATACAAAGTTTATCTTTTTTCAATACATCGAGGGAATGCTCTTTGTTTATTAATGTATTGACCGTTACATCTGCGCCATTGGGAATAATAGTTTCAGGAGACATATTATATTGCATAATAATACTTGGGTATAGACTTGTAGCATCAAAAGATACTACCCAATCATATTTGCCAGGTACAGGTTCTTGAACAAATGCTCCTTCAATTTGTCTGCCTTTTCTATTCTCGTCTCTTTGATGAACTACAATATTTTTCTTCCACAACTGATTAAATAGTATACAATCCCATGTTCGAACAGCCGAGAAAATATCTACATAATTACATTTCGCATCATATGCCATTGTAAGAATAAGTTCAATCAACTTCATCTTATCCTCAAGTTTATCTACAATTTCAGTATCTACTACGTTATACTCGACAAACTTCTGCCAATTATTTTTATAGAACATTCTAAAGGATTCATACTCACTATAATCTAATTTTTCCTTACCCAATTCTACTTTAGCAATGTGATCCAATCTATAGGATTCTTGAGCATTGTATGTGAATTTCTTATACAAATCTAAATAATCTAAAATAGAAACACCCATTAGATCAAAAACAATTTCAATTTTTTTAAATCTGGATATCTCTTTTTGGTTGACAATTCCCCATGGTGATAATTGTTTAAGAGAATCCTCCCCTAGAACCTTTTTTATTCTATTAGCTAGGTAGGGGATATCGAAAAACTCTATATTCCAACCAGTGACAATATGCGGATAATTATCAGACCAGACACCTATAAACTTTTTCAATAGATCGTATTCATCATCGCATCTTATATATGTATGGTTTTCTTTTGAAACCTCAAAATATTTAGTACCAAATGTGGTAATATTTTTACTATTATAATCTTGAATAGAGATTAACAATACTTCTTCTAAAGGATCATTGGTATCAGGAAATCCAAATTCTGCAGACGTTTCAATATCTATAGAATAGATTTTGAGTTGTGTCATATCAAAATCTATATTCTTTGGAAAAGTTTTAGTGATGTATTGGTATGCAAAATTAGTATTACCAAATATTGGAAATCCTTCTACATCTTTGTATCTTTTAACAAAATCCTTAGCCTCATTTATATCTTCAAATTCAATTGATTCAAGATTTTGTCCAAATATTGATTTATATTCTGTTTGTTTTTGGCTTTTAACAAATAGAGTGGGCGAAAAATGTATTTTATCTTGAACAGATTTGCCATCATTAATGCCACGAACAAGAATTTTGTTACCAAATTGCAATACATTGGTATAGAAACGCATAGAGAACCTCCAACTTTCAAGCTTATTATAAATAATAAAGTAATAAAGTTCTATAGATCATATATTCATAATAAATTGTGTATATAATATTTATGCGGTTTCCTTGAATTTCGTAATAATGAATTTATACTTTTAACGAAAACTAGGAGATGCATATGTTTAGAGCATTGATCGTTTTACTTTTATTTTTTTCTTCCTTTGTTTATTCTCAGACAAATACCAGTACACAAACAACCAATGGTGGCACTACTACCAGCACAACAGGTTTAATTAATCAAGGTGGATATGATGGTGGCAAAAGTTTAGTTGACACCAATTCTACCTCTAATAGTACCAGCACTGTAACAACCAATAATAATAGTGTAAGTACAACTAATTCCGTATCCACCAGTACAGTTAACAGTAATTCAGTTAATACAAATAATAACAACAGCACTAGTACCAGTGTAAATACCAATAATAATGTACAAAGTGGTACAGTTACCAACAACAATAACAATAACTTAACTGGTTCAGTAACCTATACTAACAACAACAATAACGTTAGTTCTGGTTCAATGACATATAATAATAACAATGTCAATTCAGGAAC
>Ga0214923_10001325_pt1 | contig 35365 bp, 27 predicted proteins | sample LL1510_MetaG_FD_177993 | JGI IMG/M metagenome (GOLD analysis project Ga0214923, IMG submission 177993) | Freshwater microbial communities from Lake Lanier, Atlanta, Georgia, United States - LL-1510 | ecosystem: Environmental > Aquatic > Freshwater > Lake | place: USA: Georgia | collected...
GGCGGCTGTTCCCAGGAGTTTATACCTTCGAGGCATCTGAAATTCGATTTTCAGATGAACCCTTGAAAATGCAGGATGTGATTCAAGCCTATGCGCTCTGGCTCGAATCTGTGATTCGCATGTCACCTTGGCAATGGTGCTGGGATTATCGCAAGTGGTCGCGAAAGCCGCAGAAATCGACCCTCAAAACGCCCGCGCCTGCGAGCGACACCCATTGAAAGGGGCTTGCACTTGAGCTTGCAAGAAAACCATCAAACCAAGCGAATTTTGATTATTCTGCCGCGGCAGCTTGGCGACATACTTCTTGGCTCATCGATTGCTTACGCGTTACGTGAGAAATATCCGCATGCGCAAATCTCGTGGCTGGCGCATCCCATGGGGAAACAACTCCTTGAAGGTCATCCAGCTCTTAACAAGGTTCATTATCATCCACTTTGGAAGAGCAAAAATTGGCGAGAATTTTTTAAGAATCCGTTCAATGTTTTTTTTGCTTATTTGAAGTATCTTTGGGGCGAATTGCAGTTTTTGGCGTTGCTCCGTCAAGAAAAATACGACCTTGTTGTGGATAGCATCTGCACACCACGCACGGCCTTGCAGGCGCGCGTGTCGGGTGCAGCCGACCGACTCGGTTTGCGCACCCGGTGGAATCGCAATTGGGCATACACTTGGCTTTGCAACACCGATTCGTGGTCACAAAAATACGCTGCTCAGGCGCGGCTCGATTTGCTTGAACCTGTGATTGGCAAGGCAGCCTGCGAAAATCCTCCCAAACATTGGTTAGACTCATGGATTCCGCAAAAAGACATGCATCTGCAGCGCATCGATGCTCTGACTCAAGAATTGGATTTGGAAAATTCACCTTTTGTTATTTTCAGCCCGACCCATCGGCGAGAACTGCGTCGCTGGCCAGGAGCGTCTTATGTTCAACTCGCTTTGCGCATTATTGAACAACACAATTGGAAAGTGATCTGGATATGGGGTCCGGACGAATTCGAACTCGCAGATGAGCTCCACCGCTGCTTACAGAAAGAACTCTTGGCGCGAGGCTTACCGACAAGCGCATCGCTCCTGCCGCCTCTGCTCAAACTCAGTGAGGTTGCTGTTCTCGCAGGCCGCTCGAGGCTTTGGGTGGGTAACTCAAATGGTTTGTCGCATGTTGCAGTGGCAGGTGGTGCGCGAACAGTTCAAATTCATGGTCCAACAACAAGCACGCCCTGGACACATCCCAACAGCGCAAAGCACGAAGCGGTGCAACGCGTTCAAGGCTGCGTAAAATGCGAATCAAATACATGCCGTCAGGGCACTCACGAGTGTATGAAATTGCTTACAACGGATGATGTGTTTGCGGCTTTCGAGAGAATCAGAAAGGCTTCGCTGCACTCAGAGAAAACAAACCACTGAGGTTGTAGTACCAGCGCCCGCGCGCTGTTTCACCGCCAGAAAGCGCATCTTTAACTTGAACACAGGTGCGGCCTTGCTCATCAACAACCGACCAACTTGTCGAGGACAATTCTTCAGAAATAAAGAAATGCCTGACAACCGGAGAATGCGCGCGAACAAAGGGTATTTCACCCAAAATGCAATTGACTATTTCAATTTTGTAACCCGCATAATTGGCACGCACGATACGTTTGCGAGGAACATGCACGCGCAACACAGGATGCCAACTCGTTTCGCTCCATTCAACCTGGCATGCACTTAAGGGAATATGCAGAGTCTTCCACGTGGAATCGGGTTGTGCCCACAGCACTTCTAAATATGACGCCGCGGCGCTTCCCTTGTATGTTTGCAGGACTAAGCCTGATTTCGATTCAGGGCTTGGCACAAACAAAAAGTCCCAACCATGCAAGGGCATCGGATTCATGCCGTAACTGTGTTCGTAGTAACCCGCTCCTGATTCAACCTGCACTTTGACGTAGCCATTATAAAGCCGTTCAGCGAGTGGAAGCGAAATAAAATTTGGATTGTGCACGCCTGGCGAACGCTCGCTCAATTGCAGAAGGCCCGGACGAATCACCAGCGATCCATTGACGCTTGCGACCGGCGATGGGTTGAAGATGGTCCAATGTGCACCGGGCAGAGTTCGAAAATCCGTTGCTGTGACCGGTGCGAGCACCGGACAACCTGCAACCGCCTGATGATGGAAGCGCAAACTCAAACCGCCTTCCATTTCAATTTGAATTTCCGCAGTCTGGGAATTAAGCATGTCGATTTTAAGCTCAACCCCATTATGACTCGCACTGACATTTTGCCTGTTTGGGCCGTGAAAGATCACAGTTTCCATGGGGAACATGTGCATAAAACAAAACTCTTGCACGCGCTCCACCGCTTCAGCCGGATTCGCGGCGCGAGCTCGGCTCAATGTTGCAACGCCGTCTTGCAATGCACCCGATATGATTGCAATCAATCCGCCTTCACTCAACTGTGGAAAATGATTTTCCGGATTAAACAGAGAGAATCCACAGATGCCGTGAAATTCACGGCTCAAAATTGAAAAATAACGCCACTCAATAAAGGTCGCGGATTGATATCGATTTAAGACCTGATGCGGCAGGGCATTCCACCAAAGGGGAGTTTGCTCGACTTTCTCTCCGGAAGACTTCTCCACATGGAAGTCGTTTCGAGTCAGCCAACTCTGATAAATGGGCCAGCGCCAAGATATCTCTGGCTGAGACATGTTTTGCAGAAAATCTTGGTTTAAAGACGCCTTCATGATCAGTTCATTCCCAATAAAAATCAGAATTAGAGTTGTGTTTGTGCATCAGCTACGTGGCGCACACGTTCAATTAATTGATCAAGTGAAACTTTACTAGAATCCAATTGAACGACATCGCGCAAACGCAAAAGTTCATCGCTCAGTTGGCCAGCAGAACCAATTTCAACCAACGCAGCAACAAGCGCTTCATGAATCAATAATGCCCCTGGTTGAAGCTGAAGAGCCTCGCGGAACGCTTTGGCAGCCTCGTCAGCTCGCCCCATCTTCAGCAATCCATTTCCTCTTCTGAATTTGAAGTGCGCAGATTCTTGAGGGTCGCGAGCCGTACGTTCGAAACTCAGCAGAGTAGAAATGAGTTCTTCATCCAACTCCAATCGCTCATACGCTTCAATGAGCGCATGACGGGTTTCGGGATTTTGAATTGCCAATGGCCTCAGGAGATCTATTGCCGCCGCCGGTTGATTGAGATTGTAAAGAAACAGCTGAGCAAGTTCGTGCGAATAGCGCACTCGCTCTTGCGGGTTTTCAGCATGTTGTGCCAGCACCTTCAACTGTTCGGCAGCGTCCGCCCATTCCATATTATGGATGTGGTGGAGCTTTCGATACTTACGCGCTTTTTCATTGTTCGGAGAAATTTTGAGTATTTGGTTGTATGTTGGTTCCACTTCGCCTTCAAGAAACAGCTTTTTTTCGCAAACAAGCGCAGTTCGTTCGAGCAAGAGAACTTTCTGAGTGACATCTTGCACAGCATCCAAAACACCGCGCATGAGGAGCAAATGCTCGCGAAAATTTTCTGGTCCCAAAACTTCTTCCATCAAATGCAGACGGATCGTTGAAAAGGGAATCTGCAGGTTCGTGACACAGAGTTTTGCGACTTCTAAGAACGAATCGAAAGAATCAAGTCCCAGGTAATGAACTTTCATCAACCATAAATAATCATGCAAATGCTGTTGATGATTGCGATCAGGGCGGGCGACGCGCCAGCGAAGAAGCTTATCGACCTGCTGATAACATTCGTAGGCTTCGAGCGAGCGAATTAAGAGGTCTTGCTCTTGGTGATTCATCCGTGGGAAGTCGCCAATAGACGACACAAGACTCACAAGAATCTGATACTCTTCCGGGCTCTGTGGAGCCGGAATCACTTCTTCATCAAATCCATCAGAAGTCAATGTGCCACCCATCCCTGGAAGCCTCATGCTGCTTTCGGAAAATCAAATCACTTCAACAAGAATCGGAAGACAATTTCTTCGCTTGTTTTGATGAGATCGTCGTATGGAAACGAACTTTCTTCGAATAACCATTGCAATGAAATACCGTCAACAATTGCAATAATAACGCTTGCCGCATGTGCAGAATCAATTGGCTTGAACACACCAGAGTCAACCCCAGCCTGAACTATTGCCGCAGTGGTTGAACGGAATTTCCCGTAGTGTTTAGCAACGGCCAAGCGCACTTTTTCCTTCTGGTTAATTTGAGTCCAGAAGTCCATATTTATGCAGTAATACTCTCGTTTTTGACGAACGATATCAAAGCAAACGCGGATTATTTGCCGCAATTGTTCAACAGGATCTTGGGTTTTTTCGGTAACACCAGCAAGAAGGCTTTCGATATCTCCGGCAACTCGATCCAACACAGCCATCATCAAATCTTCCTTATTCAGGAAGTAATAATGGATAATGCCCTTCGAGACGTCGGCAATGCGGGCCACGTCCTGCATTGAGAAATTGTTGTAACCGTAGCGCGCAATGCAATCTATTGTCGCATTGATGATTTGTGATTTTCGCTCGGCCGCCAGATCTGCCTTACTCATAAACCCTCGTCCCTCAGTCCTTGGAGACTCCAACAACCCTACAATACCACAGGATTTTCAAGGTGCACGTCAATCCCTCGGTACCGCCGTAAAGTCTTGCCCAATCTCAGAGGTAGAAACAAGCTAACCTCTGAACTGTTGGGTAACACTTTGGCCAGGACGGAGCAGCCATGCACGATTTGCTACAATTGATGTATCAGGATGGTCATCTCTCGTCCACCGAACTAGCCGCACTCCGCCGCACCTCTCGACAGCTTGGGGAAAACCCGGTGCGTGTGCTTCGCTCGCTCAATGTCGCCACCTCGGGCGAAATCAAAGAGCTCCTGCAGCGTTACTATGGTTTTGCTGCAGCAACAGACAAAGTCATTGAAGAAATGGATGACTCATTGCGCGCCCTGATTCCTGCGGATATCGCTCTTCATTATTGCGTTTTGCCGATTGCTGAAGAAAACCAGGATCTCTACGTGCTCATCGAAGACCCCACAGACAAAGGCACTTTAGGCCAGCTGCAGTTCTTCCTGGAGAAACGAATCATCCCGGTGATTGCAACTGTTCAGCAACTATCAAATGGCCTTTGCCGGCTCTATGGGGTTGAGCCAGGGCGCTTAAAGCTCTCAAGTCTTCTCGAAGCATCCCGCGGTGCGGTGGGAATTTCTTCCTCTCTTAACAGCTCACAAGCGCACTTTCTGGATGATGCTCAACCCCTGTTGGACGATGATATTTTCAAAAAACTCAAAGTCAGTGGCCGAAGAAAACCACCGTTAAGGGCAACCCTTCCAGAAGAGGACACCCCACCCAAAAAAGCGCCGCGGTTAGCCAAAAAAGCCACCCCCGCACCGCAAAAAGCAGAGTCACCGACACAAGCCCAAGCGGCAGTGCCTGAAGCCATTGAACCTGAACTTGCTGCAGCTTTGAATGTTCTTGGTTTGAGATTGTCGCTCGCGCGCAACCGCAGCGAAGCAGTCGCCATGACCAACGAACGCCTGGCCGAATTCCGCTTCCAGCTCGAGCTTATCTCCGCTCATGAATTGATGATTCGTTGGAATGACAACACAATTCAAGTTGGATTGGAGCACAGTCAGGGTCCTTTACCACTTCCGCAAGCCCTTCGTTCACTCTTGAAAAAAATTGCCCAATGTTCGCCCGAGTGACACACCCCCTATAGAGCGACGGGTTCCGGCCGATCATCACAACAGCGAAGATGACGCTGCGCAGGGAGGCCGCTGTGGAAGCAAATCAACAAATGGATGGCTCGCAAATTGCCAACCTCACGGGAAGTTCGGGACTTCCTTTGGGAGTTGATTTGATTTTGCGAGAGATTGCTATCCAAGTTCAGCGACTTGCTCGACTTCAAACAGAGCAGCAACTCAAAAGTAAGAGCCAAAGCGCTGACGTTGTTCGTCAGTCGTTGGAAGACATCCGCACCGCGCTGAGTGGCGTGCTTGAGGGCGCCGATTCAATGCGGTCAAATGTTGAAGAGTCTTTGAATTCGGTGGGTGTTGTTGAAGAACTTCAACAGAACAAACTGAGCACCCTGACTGAGCAAACGATTTCTCTTCTGAACACCCAAAGCCGGGCCCGAAATGCCTCAATGCGCTGTGATAACATGCTCAATCAACTGCGCAGCACAGCCAATCGCAGCCGCAAATGGGCACGACTTGCTGACGGACTTCTTGCAGATTCGCAACAACTCGAAGATGAGTCGCGGACCGTAAACGATCTGCTCGGGACATGGACTTCCTTTGTCGCGCGTGCGCAAAGTCTGCAAAATAATCTCCACAGCGATTCACACAAAACTCGCGAAACGATGAATCAGCTTCGCAGTGCTGTTGGGCAAAGCTTTTCAGCGATGAATCAGATCCGTGAGCGAATTGTACAACTCCAAGAACGAGTGGCCGGAGTTGTGTCAATTGTCGACGTTATCGACGACATTTCCGAGCAAACCAACCTTCTTGCGCTCAACGCAAGTATTGAGGCTGCACGGGCCGGTGAACAGGGCAAAGGCTTTGCTGTGGTTGCCGATGACATTCGCAAACTTGCAGAAAGATCTTCCTCTGCAACGAGAGACATGTTTGAGCGCATTGAATCTATTGAAAGCGAAACAAAACTGGCAGTCTCAACCTTAAGCGACAGCTATTCAGACCTTCGAAATTCAACAACAACTGCAGAAGACGCCGAAAAGAAACTCTTCGTTCTGCGCGAACACGTTGGACAACTTTCAAGACTTTTCCTTGGGATTGAAGATCAACTTTGTACGGGTCGGAACTTGTGTCAGTCTTCGTTGAACCGCGGAAGAATTATTTCAAAAAATGCTCGACTTTTACGGGAGTCTGCGCAGTCGGTGGTTGATTCATACTCCAACATCGAATCGCAGATGAGCGGACTTGTCCAGTGCATTGGCGACATTAATACAAGCATCACAGATGAAATTTGCCGAAGCGAGAGTTTTTTAAATTCGGCGCATGCAAGCGATCGAGAACTCACAAATGCGAGCACTGCGTTGGTGAAAACCGTAGCCGCATTGGCAACAACCCGGGCCGAGATCGACAGCCTCAACCTGCTGGTGGCAAGCAGCAGCCAGATCTGGGAGGCTCAGAAACCGAGCCAGAATTCATACTCGAATGAAATTGCTGATCAATTAGATCAATGTGCTCAAGAGATCATGAACCTGGTCGATACCCCCTCTGAGACCCGCATGACAGGATAACAGCTGTCCTGCGGTTGCAGGGAGGCTGCCATGGGGTTGCGGATCACCGGATCGACAACCATTGAAAATAATATTCGCCGCGCGAGCGATGAAGCCAACGAAAGTATGGAAAAACTTTCGAGCGGCATCGTGTTTACCAGAAGCAACCCGCAGCCCAGTGACCGATCGCTATCGGACAAAATGTCGCAAAGACTGCGAGAGATTGCCTCACAGAAACGAACTGCCAACGATGCCATGAGCCTTGTCGACACAGCGGATTCGGCGCTCAATGAAGTGACAAACATCACCCATCGCATGCGTGAACTCGCAGCCCAAGCTGCGAGTCCAACGTTATCAGACAAAGAACGCAAATTTATTTTTGTAGAATATGAAACATTACGCGATGAAATTGATCGCATTGCAAGCTCGACTCAATTCGAGGGTCTGAGCTTACTCGCGAACCCTGCGGGCGAAGGCGAGAGAAGAGACTCTCTGCAGTTTAGAATTGGCCAAGCTCTTTCGGGAGATGACAGTGAAGACCCAGGACTCGTGAGCCTGAGTGGTTTTAAAGATATCATTGCAACAGCGGAAAGCCTTGGCATTCAGTCGCTCAAGAGTTTGATTTCTGGCGATGGAATTTCTCTCGATGATGTTGAAAGTGTGTTCGGCTCGGGAGCTGCAAGTATTGCAGAAACGTTTGTCGATGCACTCGACAAGATTTCCGGATTCCGTGCAGTTTTCGGCTCAGTGAGCTCACGTATGAATCATGCGTTAGAGGCGCTTGATGTTGCTGGAGAGAACTTGTCTGCTTCGCAAAGCCGCATTCGCGATGTTGATTATGCAACCGAAATTTCCAACCTCACGAAGGCAAATATCCTTGTCAAAGCTGGAACTAGCTTGCTTGCGCAGGGCAACCTTCCAGCGCAATTGGTGCTAACTCTAATCCGAAGCTTGGACTAACGGCTTTTTAAAGACCTTCAATCACTTTGCGGATTTCTTCGCGGATCACGTCCTTGGCAAGATTTGGGGTCTCTCGGCGCAACCATTGCGCGCTGACATCTCGCACTTCGCTGACCATCTGCTCACTCAAAGTTTTTTTGATAGATTGCAGTTCTGCACTAAGCTGCTCAACGGCGCGCTGACTCACTTCATTTACAAGAGCCTGTCTTAGGTCAGGCAGTGTTTCGTTTAATGCCTGTCTCACGGCGCGATTCACGGCAACAGCAACCGCGTCTTCAACAATTTTTTCGATATCCTGACGCGAAACTCCGTTGTTCGGAGCCACCCGCGCTGAAATCATAACATCTTCCAGAGTCATGGGTTCTTCATTCCAGGCTGCCGGCTCAACCGCCTTCGCTGCAGGAGTTGCTGCGGCGCGCGCAGGTCTGGACGGAGGAGGTGCGTCCAGGGTTGGCCGCGCTGCTTGAGGCGCAAGGCTCGATAGTGGAGGTGGTGGCGGTGGCACTGGTGATGGCCGCGCTGCTTTTGGAGCAGCACTGGAGGGAGGTGGAGACATGTCAATCTGCGCTGGGCGCGAAGGAGTATTCCCCGGCGCAACAGCTTTGCCAGCAGCCCCAGCAACAGAAAACGATTGCTGTATAAAGCTAAGATCCATTGTGAGCTGTGGCTCGTTCCAAGATGGCTCCTTGGGCGCACTTTGAAACTCACCCACCGCAGCCTCGCGAGCCAGACGGCTCGGCCGCGGCGGCGCCGCTGGCGTTGAGAAATCAACGGTATCGTCGGAATCAATAAAATATCGACTTTGCGTTTGACTTTCGCTTTGCGCCAGAGGACTTAATGAAGGTTCTGGCATCCGCAAATTCACTTCACGCGCAAGCAGCTCTTCCACGGCCTGGCGCAATTCGTCGCTATGAAAAGGCTTACGCAGGACAGAATGAAACCCCGCGCGCGTAAACGCATCAAGATTTTCTTCACTTTCCGCCAGCAAAAGAATTCGTGGCGTGACAAATTTCAGCGATTCAAAAAAACGCGTATCGACCATTCCAGCGAATCGCACATAGGCAATCAGGAGATCGGGTTGTTGAGCTGAAAGAGTCTGATCTGCTTCAGCTGGCGTTCGCGCAACTGAGATCTCCATGCGCGGGTCATCCGCAAAAGTGAGCCTGACGACCCGATGCATCGTTGGGCTGTCGTCCAGCAACAGAATCCTGGCCATTGGTCTGGTCCTCGCCGATCTGCTTAGTTTCGGGCATATAGATATAGGATAGGATGAGGACCAATGTGCTGAGAAGCACTCCTGGTCAGTCACCTGACAGAATCTTTTGCAGTCTTGGCAAAATCAGCAGCGTTACCTTATTTATTCGATGTAAAGGACTCACCTCGCATGACCTCAGCCATTTACGCGGGTTCGTTTGATCCATGGTCGATAGGCCACGAAGCAGTGCTTAATTCGGCCCTCGATATTTTCAGTCAGGTTCATGTTCTGGTCGCAGTTAATCCAAGCAAGCAGGGAACCATCGACCCACTGGCACGGGCTAGAATCATCGCCTCGGCCATTGACCCATGTACCAATTGGTGGGCCTGCGAGACTCCCTTCCATTTAGGTGAAAACGTTGTCATTGCAACAACACCTGGGTTGGTGGTTGAATACGCAAGCTCCCATGGCATCAAAAATTTAGTGCGTGGGCTGCGCTCAACAACCGACTTTGAAGCTGAATTCAATCTCTATTTTTCCAACCGCACCATTGACTCACGCATCCAGACTTGGGCCGTTCTTTGCCCACCGGAACTGCTCCATTGTTCTTCCACATACGTGAGGTCTGTTGTTGGAAACCCAAATGCGAAGCGCGTCGGTGCCACCTTTGTGGCTCAGTCGATGATGCTCGGAACCCCTCTTCTTCTCGGCCGAATGTTCGACTTTATCGTTTACGCTTCGCGCGATCGTTTCGAATCCGAAGGGGCAGATCTCGACACAAGTCATCTCAAATCTTCCTTGCAAGGCTTGTTTACAACCCTCATCCGAAGTGAAGACAAAATGCGCAAATGGCGCAAGAATGAAGCTGATTTGGGTCTGGATGAATTCATGATCAAAAACAAATCAGCTCTCGCAGCAGCGCATGAACTTCATGAATACCCAAGAGATATCGTGCAATCGGCTTGGGTTCAGGTGGCCGCAGGCATTACGGAAAACCCAAAGTCATCCCGAACTGTTACTCAGGCAATCCACCTACTTTCAACCCTCAGCGGGCCGTTGGGCCGATCCCATCGGCCATTGTTTGACGCCCTCTCTGCCGAAGAACTAATAAGAGAGCTTTGAGACCCTTTTTGGAGAACACACCATGACAATCAATCCCAACGACTTTCTCGATCTTGAATCGACTCTACAACCCGAACAAAAACTGGTTGCAGAGATGGTCAGGCAATTTGTCGATCAAAGCTTCCGCCCTCACCTGCGCGACGCTTATGAAAATGGAACTTTCCCAAGAGAGATCATCGCCAAACTAGGAGAGCTCGGACTCTTGGGCGCTCAGCTGAAGGGCTATGGATGCAGTGGTCTTGACAGTCTTAGTTACGGATTAATTATGAAAGAACTTGAGCGCGGTGATAGTGGCCTGCGCAGTTTCGCAAGCGTTCAAGGCGCGCTTGTGATGTATCCAATCCATGCGTTTGGCAGCGAAGAGCAAAAACAAAAATGGCTTCCGTTGCTCCGCGAAGGCAAAGCGATTGGTTGCTTTGGTCTCACCGAACCCGACTTTGGTTCGAACCCTGCGGGTATGCGAACGAATGCTAAGAGAGATGGCTCGGACTGGATTTTGAATGGCTCTAAAACCTGGATCACAAACGCGTCGATGGCCGATGTTGCCGTTGTTTGGGCAAAAACAGAACAGGGGATTAGGGGTTTTCTTGTTGAAAAAGGCACCAAGGGCTTTGATCAAAGAGCCATTCACGGAAAATTAAGTTTACGCGCTTCTGTGACGGGTTCGCTGTTTTTCCACGACTGCCGAATTCCTGCCGAGAACATGCTGCCAGACACCGTTGGTCTCAAAAATGCGTTGATGTGTCTGAACCAAGCTCGTTACGGAATCGCCTTCGGAGCATTGGGAGCAGCCGAAGATTCTCTGAATGAGGCAATTGAATATTCAAAAAACCGAATTATGTTCGACAAACCCTTGGCAGGCTTCCAGCTGATTCAAAGAAAACTGGCGATCATGGCGACGCAAATTACCACTGGAAATTTGCTCGCACACCGTTTAGCCCAGCTCAAATCTGCGGGCACACTCGAGCCAGGTCACATTAGCATGGCTAAACAAAACAACGTTCTTCTTGCGCTTGAGGCGGCACGCACGGCACGCGATATCCTGGGCGCGAATGGAATCAGCGATGAATATCGCTGCATGCGGCACGCATGTAACTTGGAGTCGGTTTATACGTACGAAGGAACCAACGATATTCATCTTCTTATTGTTGGACAAAATCTAACCGGCATTCAGGCATTTTCATGAAACTCATCGACACCCATTGCCACCTCTGCACCGAAAAACTGGCAGCGCACGCGGGCGACCTTATCGCCCGTGCACGCGCCGTGGGTGTCGATCGCATCATCAATATCACCTTCGATCAGCAAACTCTGGACACAGGCCTTAAACAAGTTGATGAGCACCCAGAACTCTTTGTCACCGTCGGTATTCAGCCGCATGATGCCGACCAATTCACCGCTGAGCTTGCTCAACGCATGGAACAAATTGCGCAAACACACCCCAAGGTCGTGGCGATTGGAGAAATAGGACTCGATGGCTTTCACAAGTTTGTTGACATGCCGCAGCAAATTGTCTGCTTCGAAGAATTTCTCGAAATCGCCTTGCGCTGCAAACTTCCGGTGGTTGTTCATGTCAGGGAAACTTTTGCAGACGTTTATTCGAGGCTAAAATCATTTGCTGAGCGCGGTGGACAAGGTGTCATACATTGCTTCACCGGAAATGTTTCAGAGGGGCAAGCTTTTCTTGACCTTGGATTCTATCTTTCGTTTTCTGGTATCGTCACTTTCAAAAACTCAGAGGAATTGCGCTTCGTTGCTCGCATGGTTCCAAATGATCGCATTCTTGTTGAAACAGACAGTCCTTACTTAGCACCTGTTCCGCACCGCGGAAAACAAAACGAACCAGCGTGGGTGAGTGAAGTTGCCCGTTGTATTGCCGAGGTTCGTGGCGTGTCTCTTGAAAACCTTGCAGAACAAACCAGCAAAAACGCAGAGTCACTTTTCACACGAATGGTTCGCCCAAATTGAGATCTTTTCCGCTTAATTTAGCTCTGTCTCCTGGAATCTATGAATGATTAATCTCCCAATCGACTCACTTGAACAAGACATTATGACTGCCCTCAAAGGGCATAACACTTTGATCCTCCAGGCCCCACCGGGAAGCGGAAAAACAACACGAGTTCCTCAGTTTTTGCGCAAATCATTGACTGGAAAAATTCTTGTCCTCGAGCCTCGGCGGTTAGCAGCGCGCCTCTCAGCAGAGCGCGTGGCCGAAGAATTGAATCAAAGCGTGGGCAACGAAGTTGGATTTCAAATTCGCTTTGAACGTGTTGCAGGCCCGAACACGCGGGTGATGTTCATGACCGAAGGACTCTTCCTTCGCACACTTCTCGCAGAACCTACTCTTAATGGAATTGATTGTGTTGTGCTCGATGAATTTCACGAGCGGCATATGCATTCGGATGTTGCCTTCGCTCTCGCGCGCTGGCTCCAAGGCAATGTCCGGCCCGATCTCAAGCTTATTCTCATGTCAGCCACGCTTGATACGGAGCGGCTGATTGAAAGAATTCCCGATGCTGCTTTACTCAAGGCCGATGTACCCACCTATCCGGTTGAAATAGACTACGACACAGCACCGGATGAGCGCCCTTTGGAATGGCGGGTTGCTGTTGCTGTTGAGGCACTTTTGCAAGATCCACGTTGCCCTGGCGACGTTTTGGTGTTTCTAACCGGCGCAGCAGATATCCGACGCTCGGCTGCAGCCCTCTCGCAGTCGAAGTTAAAAAACCTATTCGACATCTTTGAACTGCGAGCAGACCTTGCCGTTGCAGAGCAACGCAAAATCTTTCAACCCCACCCACGCCGCAAAGTGATTCTCTCAACAAACGTGGCTGAGACGAGTGTTACGATTCCTGGTGTCACCGGAGTGGTTGATTCAGGACTTGCGAAGATGGCCAGTTATGCGCACTGGAATGGCCTTCCCACTCTCGACATCAAAAGCATCAGCCAAGCCAGTGCAATACAGCGTGCTGGTCGCGCTGGCCGCACAGCAGCTGGAGTTGCTCGCCGCCTCTACACACGCAGCGATTTTCACGGCCGCGCGAATCAGGAAAAGCCCGAGATTCAGCGCATGGACTTAACTCAAACGATGCTTGAGATGCTTGTCGCAGGCAAAAGAATTATTGCAAGCAATGCGCCGGCGTTCGAAGATCATGCCTGGCTCGATACACCACCCGACGAAAGCATTCATGCAGCGCTTGCCCTCCTTCAAGAACTCGGTGCATTGGATTCCGCTGGCCAACCCACACCACTTGCTGAGAAGCTCGTTCGATTGCCTCTTCATCCAAGGCTCGGGAGAATTGTTGCCGAAGCAGAACAAACCGGCCATTTGCCTGAGGCGTGCTTGCTTGTGAGCTTACTTAACGAAGGTTTTATCAGCAAACGTTCCCAACAAGATGCGGCATTGCATACAGATTGTGATTTGGTTTATCAGGCGCAGCTTTTCCAACGTTTTCTCCACGCACCCGACTCTCTGTCGCGCAACGAACGTGAGAGTATTGATGTCGCCCAACTCAAGCGCGTTGAAAAGAGCTTCGATTCGCTCTGCCATCTCAATCACATCAAGAAAAATCGCTTAGAGCTTGTGACCGCTCATGAATCCGACTGCAGCCCATTCGCCCGCGAAATTATCAGTGGATTTCCGGATCGTCTTGTCGCGTTGCGCAAAACAAAAGGCTCCACCAAGGCACTCAAAGAAACCATTTTCGCACGCGGTGGGCTGGGTCAACTCGCAAATAGCAGCACTGTCCAAGACTCAGCATTTGGAATCGCTCTGCAAGCCGAGCAGGTCCGCAGGCAGGGCTCTATTCATTTCACAACAGAAGTCACTATTGCTTCAGGACTCAGTGCAACTTTTATTAAAAAGGCTCTTGCGAAGCGGGTGAGAAGTGAAAAAATCTTGACCTGGGACGAGTCCACTGAACGCGTCCGCTGCATAGAACGCACGCTCGTCGACAGCTTGATTTTGGATGAAAAACAGATCCCTGCCGAGCAGTCGGCGGTTGAACAACTCCTTTTTCAACAACTCAAAATCCATTGGCCCAAACCCTTCCCCGATGAACGGCCATTAGAGTTCTTTCAGCAGCGCACACGCTTGTTGCGACAGCGATTCACCGAAATTGCGCAATTCGATTTGTCAGGCGATGATTTCGAGCTCTTTCTTGTCCATATCTGCGAAGGCAAACGATCTTTCACAGAAATTATTGAACAAGATTTACAAGAATATATTGACACATTTATTCCTTGGGATCTTAAATCGCTGCTTGAAAAAGAGCTGCCAGTAAAAATTGCGCTCAACTCAGGGCGCAAGGTTGAAGTCAATTACGTGGACGGGCAACCCCCGTGGCTGTCATCGCGCATGCAAGATTTTTTCGGGACCATGGAAACACCAAAACTCCTGCAGGGAAGCTTGCCAGTGACTGTTCACTTACTTGCGCCCAATGGACAGTCGGTTCAGGTCACAACAGATCTCGCCGGCTTTTGGAAGAACACATATCCTGATGTGAAGAAAGAATTGTCGCGAAGATATCCTCGTCATTACTGGCCAGATGATCCGCGCAATGCTGAACCCCTCACCCGCCGACCGAAGCAAGGTCAAACACAGGCAGGTACATCGCAATCAAAATGACACCAACGATTCCGCCGATAACAATAAACATTGCTGGCTCAATCGCTTTCAAGACAGCAGCCATTGCAACGTCAACTTCTTCTTCGTAAAACTCCGAAACTTTATGGAGCATTGTATCAAGTCGTCCGGAGGCCTCGCCAATGCTCACCATGCTCGAAACCATTTGAGGGAAGAATTTTTCTTCTGCCATTGGTACGCCCATGCCGCGTCCCTTAATCACGCCATCTCGAACTCGCATAATACCTTGCTCAAGAATTTTGTTGCCAAGCACACTTGAAGCTGTTTGCAAAACATCGGTAATTCCAACTCCTGATGCAACCAAAGTGGCGGTGGTACTGGCAAAACGGGCAATACTGATTTTTTGAATCAGCGTTCCAATCAAGGGAATCCGTAACAAGAAGGCATCCCACTGATAGCGTCCTGCGGGTGTTTTGATCCAGCGGTTGAAGAAGAATCCAGCTCCAATAAGCCCTACGACAATCATGAAAAAGTTATTGCGCAAGAAATTACTCGCATCGATAACCGCAAGAGTGAGACCCGGCAATTCTTTACCGCCATCAACAAACGTTGTTGCCAACGTAGGCACTACAACAAGGAGCATAAATGCTGTCAGGCCAAAGGCTATCGTTAATACAATCGCGGGGTAAAAAAGCGCTCCAAATAATTGCCTTTTGAGCTTTGCATTTTTTTCGATGTAAGTACTCAGGCGTCGCAATATAACATCAAGCTGACCTGACGCTGTACCAGAGCGAACGAGTGAGCAATAGAGATCATTAAAAACAGCTGGTACTTCCTGCATAGCATCGCCAAGTTCAAAGCCACGCTCGACTTTTGTCCGAACGGTTGTAATCGAGCGCCGCATCACAGGGTTCGTACTTTGGTTCTCAAGAATTTCAAGTGCCTTGATAACCGAAACACCCGCATCAATCATAACCGACAGCTGCTTCGTAAATGTCACCAGGTCATTGTCTTTGACACCACGCTGATCAAACAGCTTCCGGATTGCGGGAGGAAGTTCAAAATTTAACGAAACAGGCTGTCCTGCAGGTCGCACTTTCGCATCAACCACTCCCATCAATTTAGCAAGCTGACGCGCTTCAGAAACGCTGCGCACATCAAAGCGACCACTTTGTCTTCGACCGGCCTTGTCGCGACCATCGTATTCAAAGACAGGCATGTATCACCTCAATGGCAGACATGGTCTTTCAACCCACCTTTCCAAGTCCAGAGCGTTGGAGAAGGCCGCGCAATTCCTCTGGATCATAAGAGGCGGACATGGCGGTATCCACCGAAATAGCGCGCTTTTGAACAAGTAAAACCAGAGATTGATTTAAAGTTTGCATACCACTTTTTTCAGAACCCATCTGCATGCTTTGATAGATCATATGCACTTTATCTTCGCGAATCTGACTCCGAATCGCAGAGTTAGGAAGTAAGATTTCCAAGGCAAGTGCCCGACCACCGGTTGAGCCGGGCAGCAATTGCTGACTCAATACACCCTGTAAACTTGAAGCCAATTGAGTTCTGACTTGGTTGTGCTGATGGGCAGGAAAAACATCAATAATACGATTGATAGTAGAAATCGCTGAGTTCGTATGAAGTGTTGCAAAAACCAAATGTCCGGTCTCAGCAATAGTGAGTGCTGCTGAAATCGTCTCATAGTCGCGAAGCTCACCAATGAGCACGACATCCGGATCTTGTCGCAACGAACTTTTAAGCGCTCTTGTAATAGAAGCGGTATCGGAGCCAACTTCCCGCTGGTTAATAATGCAACGCTTGTGATCGTGAGAGAATTCAATCGGATCTTCCAGAGTCAGAATGTGCCCAGGAAATTCGCGATTGATTTTGTCTATCATTGCGGCCAGCGTAGTTGATTTACCACTTCCTGTTGCACCCGTAACAAGCACGAGTCCACGCGAGAGTTCACACAGATGGCTTACAACCTGCGGAAGATTGAGTTCCTCAAAAGTTCTAATTTGGTGCGGAATTAAGCGAAACACTCCGCCCACGGCTGATTTTTGCCGGAAGATATTCGCTCGAAAACGAGCAACTCCTTTGACGCTGAAAGATAAGTCGACTTCTTTATTTTCCTCAAACAAGCGACGCTGATCTTCTGTTAAAATCGAATAGCACAACTGCTCTGTGTCCGCGGCAGTTAAAGGCTCTACTTTCACTGGACACAACTCGCCATGAATTCGCAATTGCGGCGGAGTTCCCACGCTAATATGCAAGTCTGAGGCGTTCTGTTCAGCCTGCGTTTTCAAAAGCTGTTGCAACGTGATGCGCAGTGTCACTTTACGCACTCCTTAAATTTTCTTGCCGCGCAGCAGATGCGTTCGCATCGTCATCTGACCCGCTTGCTTCAATGAGTTCATCGATTGTGGTGATTCCCTTGTAAACTTTTTTCCATGCACTTTGTCGCAGCGTTTGCATGCCATTTGCCATTGCAATGCGTTTCAAATCCAATGCAGTCATGTTGTCGACAACCGCCCGCTTCACTGGTTCCGAAACCGTCAAGACCTCGTAGATTGCCGCACGCCCGCGGTATCCCGTGTTATTGCAATTATCACATCCCAAGCCCTTGTAGATCTTGAATTTTCCAACATACTTTTCGGGCAAACCGAGGGCGATTTGTTTCTCCGGCGCAACCGAATCTTCTGCCCGACATTCGTTGCAGATTTTTCTCACCAGACGCTGCGCAACAACGCAGTTCAATGCAGAGACAATGGTAAATCTATCGATGCCCATATTACGCATGCGCTCGATACTTTCTGACGCATTATTTGTATGCAGCGTTGATAAGACGATATGCCCTGTGAGAGCAGCCTTCATGGCGATTTCGCCTGTCTCTAAGTCGCGAATTTCTCCGACCATGATGACATCCGGATCTTGCCGCAAAAAGGCTTTCAGGGCTTTTGAAAACGTGAAATCGATGTCGGGTCGAACGTTCACCTGGCAGATTCCCGGAATCGTAAATTCAACCGGATCCTCGGCAGTCACGACGTTATCTGTAATTCGGTTAAGTTCGCTGAGCGCGGAATAAAGCGTGGTCGTTTTTCCCGAGCCGGTTGGACCAGTGACGATCACCATTCCAAATGGCTTCAAAATAGAATCTTTAAACTGCTCGAGCTGTTCGTTATCGAAACCCAACTGAGTCATGTCGAGCTGAAGGTTACTTTTGTCGAGCAACCGCAAAACAATCTTTTCTCCCCACACCGACGGCAAACTACTGACTCGAAAATCCATTTTTCCAAGCCCGGGAATATCGAGCTTGGTATTGCCATCCTGGGGAAGTCGTTTCTCAAAAATATCTAGTCCTGATATCAGCTTTACGCGTGAGAGAAGTGCATCGCGAAATTCAAAGCGCGGTTGCGGTTTATATTCGAGAAGCGAACCATCAACACGCAGGCGAATACGCATGCTGGTTTCAAAAGGCTCGACATGGATATCGCTCGCGCGGCGCTGAGCAGCAACAACCATTAACCGTTCAATGTAATTGATGACGTAGCTTTCGCCCGAGTCATTCGTTTGCACACCCTGCAAATTGGCAAGCGCAGCAGCTGCTTTTTGCTGAACTGCTTTTTGCTGGGTGGCAACTTTTGCAGCCTCTTCACCCGAGCCATAGAACCTGTTGATCGCATTTTGAATTGAGAGTTCACTGGCAAGCTTGAGCCTTATTTTGACACCCAGCTTCGCAGAAAGTGCATCAAAAAGACCAAGATTCGTTGGATCCCCAACAGCAAGAATCAAGTTGTTGGTAATTTTATTGATAGGCAGAATCCGGTGCTGGATCACCATTTCGCGCGGCACACTCGCCAAAATCGACGAGTCAATGTCCATTTTGTCTGGGGTGACGACCTCTAAACCACCCAACCCTTCAGACAGAGCCCGCATCAACTGGTCTTCGGCCACTATTTTGTTGCGCAACAGAAAAAGAGTCAGAGGGATGCCGTCGCGTTGGGAAAACTCCATAGCCTTCGCCATGTCAGCTTGCCCTACTAAATTCGAGCGTTTGATTAGATCGACGATCCGTGCGCCACTCATCTCGCTCTGACCTCATCCCTTGCAACGTGATGGCGGTGTGATAAGCCAGAAAGGTCTGGTCGTAGCTCAGCTGGATAGAGCATCGGATTTCTAATCCGATGGTCGCAGGTTCGAGTCCTGCCGACCAGGCCACTTCTTCTTATCTCATTCGCCATTTTCCAGTCGCTGTTTCGTCTCCTCCCCGACAAAACTACGCAGGAAGGGAATGCAGGCTGTCAAAATTGACGGACTGTCAGGTTGTACCTGCTCTGATTTGAAGCACTCAATGGACACTCTCCGAAGAGGAAAGCCTCAGGGAGATCACGGAATGGTGCTCGGCAGCCTTGAAGTCGGGGGAGCAAAACGCCCTCTGAATAATTGGAACGGAATTCATCTAAGACATACGGCAAGAACCGATGTTGGGATGGTTCGCGAAAATAATCAGGATTCCTTTGTTGCAGAAACGAAACTCGGCCTATTTATGGTAGCCGATGGTATGGGAGGCCGTGCGGGGGGAGAAGTCGCCAGCGCCCTTGCTGTTGAAGCGCTGCAAGCAGAAGTATCATCGCGGTTCAGAGACATTTTCTCGACTGACGTTGCCACTCGTGAAACCATTTTCCGCCAAGCCGTGAATTCCGCGTGTGTGGATATTTATGCAAAATCACTGGAGATGCCGCATTTGCGGGGCATGGGAACAACATCAACCCTACTCTGGCTACCCGTGCAAAATCATCTTGAAGATGCCCGCTCTGGAAGCTCTAAAGCTCTCGTGGCGCATGTTGGCGATAGCCGTTGTTATCTCTTACGGGCCGGATTGCTTTATCAATTAACCAATGATCACAGCTTATTTCAGGAAAAAGTCAAAGCCGGCGTGCTGCAACCCGATTCACCCATGGTAGGCCAATTGAAGAGCGTCATTACGCGCTGCGTTGGCTATCAAGAGGAAGAAGAGGTTGACGTTTTTAGCTTTGAACCCTTCCGGGGCGATCGGTTTCTTCTCTGCAGCGACGGACTATCCAACAAGGTCACCGAGCGTGAAATGGCTGATTTGATGATGGAAGACGACCTTCACTGGGTTTGCGACCACATGGTTGAGCTCGCAAAAGAGCGTGGGGGTGAAGACAATATCACCCTAGTTCTTGTTGCTTTGGACTCCTGACACTCATCACGCGCGCTCGTGTTGGCCCTTTGACGTGATGCGGCAATAAACGATTCAAGCCGCAGAGATCAGGTTCCGAACCTAGATAAAAGGTGGGTAGAAGGAGTTTCTCAGTGTCAGGCAAAGCGGTTCATAGCAAATCGCAGTACACATCCAAGCCTCCCAAGCTGGTCAACAGTCATGGGTCTTGGTGGTCGCGCCTGTCGTGCGTCACCTTCATTTATATCCCCAATGAAAGCGCAACATCGCGGAGAATTCGAGTGCCCAAGGCTTTTCTTTACCTTGGACTGACTTTTGTTTGTGCTTTGATTGGGCTCGTCAGTGCTTTGTCTGCAAACCTTTTGAAAATGGCCTCGCTGCAATCCGAATATGAAAAACTTCGCGCTGAAAACGTCGCAATTCGTTCTGAAGCAGCAGCGCTTGTTGCTAAACTTCAAGAAGTGAAAACCAATTTGGCCCAAGTGGATCACATTTCCGATCAAGTCCGCGAGGAGGCCGCCAGCCTCGATCCACGTGGCCAAAAAAAAAAGGGAAACGTTTTAGGCTTGAGCCTGCGCGCAAAGGCTCAGCCCAGGATTGAACCGAACCGCGCTGCCGAAAACGCGGTTTTTTACGCACCTAAATTCGATAAAAAACCAACCCTGCCGTCTGAACAAGACAGGCCTCAATCAAACAAGAACTTCGACCTACCCGCTCAAGCAATTGGCAGCAACGTCAATGTCGACAATCTTGAATTCCGCGACTTGTTTGCTGCGCTCAAAGATATCCGCGATAAAAGCTCGGTTCAATTGCAGGGCTTGAGCACACTCCTGAAGGAACTTCAGGGTTACCGCGTCCGTTTGGCTCAGACGCCAACAATTTCTCCTGTGCAAGGCCTTGTGACGTCGTTCTATGGAGTGCGTTCAAGTCCATTCACTGGCGAAGCGAAAATGCATCAGGGAGTTGATATCGCTGCACCGATGGGCGCTCCTATTCGTGCAGCTGCGAATGGAACCGTGATTCGTGCTGGGACATCAGAAGATTATGGAAACTTTATTGAGATCGCGCATGGCTTTGGTGTGATGACACGCTACGCGCATGCGCAAAAACTACTTGTGAGATCGGGAACTCGAGTTTCGAAGGGCGACCTGATTGGCCTGGTTGGTTCAACTGGCCGAACAACGGGTCCACACCTACATTACGAAGTGGAAGTGGCCGGACGCCGTGTCGACCCATCGAATTTTATCCGTGGACTTTAGTTATTAGAAAAATGTTGCCGCTGTTGCGCGGACGCCCAACACGGTTTCTGGCTTCACACCGGCCGATTCCCAAGCACCACCCGGCACCCACAAACCACCGTCAAGTGAAAAGCGAACTCCGTCCATCGTACGGTAAGAATAATTCACATCCACTTCAAACCCGACATTGCTGTTCGTTCCAACTGTGTTGTCTGACGCAGTCGACTTGGAATTGAGTGCATTGAGACGAGCAAAAACCACAGCGGGGGTGATCATGCCAAAGGTAGGTGATTCGTAGCTGTAATCTGCGCGCACGAAAGTCACGTTGCGAACAATAGCTCCGGGCATACCTGCAACATCAGCAGAGAGTGGATTGAACATCAAGAATGCAGGGCGTACGTTGGGATGCATTGGCAGTGCGTTGATTTTTGAATCGCGGTTTTTAACACCATCAAATGCATCGGAATCGCCTTTGCTGAAGCCTGCCACCAAAGACAAAATTTGTGATTCGGCCACTTGGCTTGTCGGACGACGCGAGCGCGCAGCGTCTGTTTGTGAGAGTTTCGCAACCTTGTCTGCTGATGCAACGCCGCCGCTGAGCTGGATGCGCGCGCGCATAATAGCGTTCAAACCATCAATCAATTGCGAATCGCATGAGATATAAAGTTTGCTTGGGTTAGAGATCTCCGGACACTTCTCCAACTCTCCTGCCCCACCCGCAGACGCATACGCGAGTGAACGTGTTTTTCCTGTTGGCCAGTTCAATTCTGCATCAAAACCCATGCGACCATAAGAAAAAACACCGAATATATCGAGAGTACGAAGCTCAGTATTCGAGTCAGAGTGGTCGTACTTGCTAAACGCTAATCCAAGCTTTCGGCTGAGCCCCGAAGATCCACTGTCAATCAGTTCGTCGGCAATGAGAATTTCGCCAGTCAGCGCATCAGCATCATCGCTTCGTGAACTTAGCCGACCTTCAGAAATTTTTTCCCAATAAACGGTTGCAGAAAGCGCCGATGGGAAATCAATTTTGTAGGAAACCGCATCTGAAGTTGAACGGGTGCCTCCTTCGGGTTTCCATTCATCGTCAAGCCAAATTCCGAGGCCCCAATGACGCGGAATGCGTCCGGCCAAAAAGCGACCTGCCTCGCCACTGTCATATTGAACAAAGGCTTGGTTCACTTTCAGTGTTTCGCGTTTTTCACCGCGGCCGCCGAATGTTGTGTAGGGCTGATTAACTTCGGTGTCGGAAGGATTGGTCATGGCCTCAATATTGCCAAGGGGAAAAGCCACGTTCGGATATTGGTTTGCATTGAAGCGTAGATCCAAAAACACGCTCACGTTGCTCGATGCCCGACCTTCGAGAGTCAGGCCTAGTGGAACGCGCAGACCTTTTAATTCAGAACCTTTGGGCGGCATGTTTGAAATAAACTCGCCAATCAAAGCCGCTTGTCCACTCAATTGTGCGGTTGCTGCGGTTGCAACCTGAGCGAAAAGACAAGTCGCAGCCAAGACCGACACCGAAGCCAAGACTCGATTGCCAGGATTACAAACGACCGGTCCCTTCTTCTGAATTGAATTCATATTGCGTTCCTCAAGTGAATTTGTTTGCAGCTTTTTATGCGCCCGATGCACTGCATCACACTCGCCTTAACGAGATGAGCAAGCCTCGGGCTGCTTGACGAGCCACCATAGCATCAATCGAAGAAATTCAAAATTCACTCGCAGCTTTTCAAGCTCGGATTGCTCAGACAGGTCTTCGTAAAACGAGTCAACGGCCGACTTCATGAGAGTGAAAAAGGATTTTGAAACTTCGTTTTGCTCGATGCATTCACTGTAGGCAAAATCACAAATGGCAAATCTGTGAATCGTGTATTGGCGCGGAGGCAGCTGCGAGTTTCCAGCAATAACGAATCGATTGTTCCTAAAGCGGCGCAAAATTTTTCGCGATCGCACAAGCTGAGCCTGCATTTGCCTAATTGCAAGAAACATATCGCGCAAATGTGCCGCCTGATGAAACTGTTCACTCGCGGCCGCTTTTTTCATTGCCCGCCAAAGGGCATCCGGGAGTCCAGTGCGCCTTCCTTTTACGATTGCAGCAACGGTATCCGCATTTTTTGCCGACACATCAAGAACGAGTCGGTTCGGCCCAATGGTTCGACCAAAGCGAGAATAAAGTGGCTTAAGCTGAACTTCTGATGTCTCAGGTTCATAAAATTGAAGCGCTTCTTGCAGAGCATCGACAGCAAGTCGCATTTCGGATCGCAGGCGCACGAATCCCAAGGTTTTCATCTCTGGCCGCTTGCGAGAACTCACACTGATTTGGCGGGTGTTTTTATTTTGCTGGACGAAGTGAATTTTGCCTGCACTGGTGCTGCTATCATTAAATTCAGGAACGATAAGACGAATCAGGAAGAGCTCAAGAAGGCACGCTTCAAAATGAGTTGGAGTTGGTACAATCAACACGCATTGCGCCATTTCGGCAAGCTTGGTTGCTTTGTACCATTCGCCTGCAGATGTTCCACCTGGACGCCTATAAGTCTGCAAGCGCTGATTGAGCTGCTTGGCTTTGCCAATGTACAAAACCTGATCAAGTGCGAGCAGGAAGTCGAGAGGGTTGGAGGCGGTTGCGAGTTCTCGTTCAACCACAGCTCGCTTCAACGGCAAGAAAATATAGACCCCAGGCCAGCTGAACGGCTTCAGGTCCTTGCGCTCCAAAGGATGGTCGAGCACTCTAATATTCAAAGCGATGAGGCCTCACATGAGCGAAAACCACAACGACGAAGCAAAACCACTGCCCATGAAAGCCATTGCGCTTTCTTTGGGCGGACTTTTTATCGCGCTGACTGTTGGATTTTTAATTTTGCCTGCATTTTTTGATTCAAGCCCGATGGGACTCCTCTTTCACCGCAGTCCCGCCCCCTGGGCAATGGATCCGACTGAGCAAGCTAAATTCCAACTCACCGATAATCAGGTCAAAGGTCGATACCATTTTCAGCAGTATTGTGCAGGTTGCCATGGCCCTGAAGGACGCGGAAATGGCCCGACCAGCCAAACGCTCAACAAACGTCCACCCAATTTCCTTGAGCCATCACCAGCAGGACTCAAGAACGGCCTCTCGGCACAGGCTGTGCTCAAAACGCTCAACGACGGCCTTCCTGGCAGTCAAATGCCGAGCTTTTCTGAACTCCCCGAAGAGGTCAAACAGCAACTCGCGGATTACGCCGAACACCTACACACTCACCCAGCGCTCTATTGACCTCAAACAAAGTCAAATTTTTCAGCGCGAGCATCAACCAATTTCAACTTTTTCATCCGCCGACGTGTCCCGGTATCGGCCTCATGATCTTCAATATCAGCCAGCACTTCATTTTCACTGACCTGACCTTGGACGCGATCAATAAACAGCACGCCTTCCAGGTGATCCAATTCATGCTGAAGGCAAATACTTAAGATGCCATTGCATTCAATTCGGATCGACTTTTCATCAGCTGTCTTGGCTTCGAGAACGATGTTTTTCCAACGCGTGGTATTGCCGCGATCCACCCCAGGAAAAGAAAGACACCCATCATAGGGAAAGATGATTTCCTGTTCTTTGCCGACAATCTCAGGGTTCACTAAAACGAGCGGAGAGGGCAAATCAAGCTGCTTGCCATCACATGTGAATTTATAAGATCCATGCCAATCTTTGAGCGAATCGTTCTCAAAATATGGGCGCACATCAACAATAATAACCCGCTTGAGAACACCCACCTGCGGGGCGGCGAGTCCGATTCCCTCGAAGGCATTCATTGTCTCAATCATGCCGTCAACAAATTGCTTCAAACTCGCGGTAAATTTTTCAACCGGAGTCGATTGCTTGCGAAGAAGAACGTGCGGGTAGTGCAGAATTTTATAGACAGCCATGCGAGACTCCAGAGAAAATCCGATCCTCTCTGGCATACTGAGGCAAAGCCCGACACGCAAGGCCAGGTGCAGCAAGCAGACCAGCCTTGTCTGCCAAGAATTCTTGCCTTTCCCGCGCCTCACTTCTTTGCTAGGGTCGATGGGACGATAGGCAATTTGCTTAAAGCTGGCGCATGGTGCGCTGGGACTCTCGAATGGTCGGGAGAATAAACGCCCTCCGGTCTGTGACCCGCCTCGTTTCTCAGACCCCTGTTATAGGTTCTCTTTATGTTCAATATTGTTGAAAAAACCATCCGCGTGGGCGACCACGAGATCACCCTCGAACATGGTCGAATGGCGCGTCAGGCAGGCGGTTCTGTCTTGGTCACCTGCGGCGACACCCAAGTTCTCGTTTGCGCAACCGGCGCAAAGGCACCCTCACCCACCGCTTCGTTCTTCCCATTGGCAGTCGACTACATCGAAAAACTTTACTCCGCGGGCCGCATCCCCGGCGGATACGTCAAGCGCGAATCGAAGCCAACCGAGCGCGAAGTTCTTATCAGCCGACTTATCGACCGTCCAATCCGCCCACTTTTCCCTGAAACATTCCTGACGGAAGTTCAGGTCGTGGCAACGGTTGTTTCGGTTGACCCAAAAATCTCCCCCGCACCTCTCGCCATTCTTGGCGCCAGCGCGGCTCTGCATATCTCAGACATCCCATTTAATGGTCCGGTTGCGGGTGTGCGGATTGGTCATAAAGATGGCCAATTCCTGATTAACCCTTCAGAAGCCGAAGAAACAGGCTCTGACCTCGACATCGTTGTTGCCGGAACCGCTGAAGGCATCCTGATGGTTGAAGCAGGCGCGAATTTCGTTTCCGAAGCTTTGATTCTTGAAGCCATCGAAGTTGCGCACAAACACATTAAGACAATGTGCAAACTACAAGAAGAACTCCGCGCGGTTGTTGGTAAAGCGAAACGTGATGTACCAGAAGCTCCTGCCAATGAGGCAATGGAAAAAGTTCTTGATAAAAAATACGCCGGCGCTCTTCGCGAAGCGTATTCAATCGCGAAGAAATCGGATCGCAAGAATGCTGTTGACGAAATTCGTGCAGCAGCCAAATCTGAGCTGGTGCCTGCAACCGACGACGGAAGCCTTGCCGCAGACTTCGCTCATCTCTTTGAAATGGCGTGCTACAAAACCCTGCGCATCAATATCATCCGCGACAACCGCAGGGTTGACGGCCGTAAGTCAACGGATATTCGCGCTATCGACTGTCAGGTCCAAGTGCTCAAAAGGCCGCATGGCTCGGCGCTGTTTACGCGCGGAGAAACCCAATCTTTGGGTGTTGTGACCCTCGGGACTTCCGACGATGCTCAGCGCAGTGAAAGCGTATATAGCCCGCTCGAAGAAAAGCATTTTATGCTTCACTACAACATGCCCGGCTATTCCGTCGGCGAACCTAAGCGTTTAGGTGCTCCTGGTCGGCGCGAAGTTGGCCACGGCAACCTCGCAGAACGCGCCTTGCGCGCCTCTGTACCAAGCCGTTTACGCTTCCCCTACTCCATCCGCATGGTTTCTGAGATCACTGAATCGAACGGTTCATCATCTATGGCATCCGTGTGCTCGGGCACGCTCGCCATGCTTGATGCTGGCGTTCCGCTTCTCGAACCCGTTGCGGGAATTGCGATGGGATTGATTAAAGAAGGCAAAGACGTTGCTATCCTGTCCGACATCTTGGGCGACGAAGACGCTCTTGGAGATATGGACTTCAAAGTGGCTGGGGGTAAGTCCGGTATTTCCGCCTTGCAAATGGACATGAAGATTGCCGGAGTTTCAATTGACGTTCTGCGCAACGCTCTCGAGCAAGCACGCGACGGCCGCCTGCACATCCTGAGCAAGATGACCGCAGTCTTGGGCAAAGCAAAAGACCTCAGCAACCGCGCTCCTCGCATCGAACAAATCAAAATCAAGCCCGAGCGTGTGCGCGACCTCATTGGCCCTGGCGGACGTAACATCAAGAAGATCGTTGCTGACACCGGCTGTAAGATCGACATCGGTGACGAAGGTGTTGTCAATCTCGCTTCAAACAATGGCGAAGCAGCGGCACTTGCCAAGCGCATGATTCACTTCCTCACGAGCGACCCAGAGATCAACGAAGTCTACTTGGGTATCGTCAAGAAGGTCTCCGATTTTGGTGCGTTTGTCGAAATCAAACCCGGCGTCGAAGGGCTTGTTCATATCTCGCAATTGGCTGCACAACGGGTCAACAAAGTTGAAGATGTGGTTAAAGAAGGCGACGAAGTGATGGTTAAGGTCATCGAAATCGATCGCACAGGCCGCATCAAACTCAGCCGCAAAGATGCTGTTGGCAAAGAGCCTATCGACATCATGAAGACCTGGTCGAACTGAGGTAGTTTACACTTGCCGGTTTTCCGGCGAAAATCCTTGGACACCATTTTTTATGGACCGAGTGAATTCGCCGGAGGCCTGCGCGATGTCCGCTGCATCAGAAAAACGCCCCTACCTTCTGAGGATCCTCGGCACGTGGGGCGTTTTTTTATTGATCGCACTTGTCCTCAGCATCCCGCTTGGGCCACTTCCACCACTCGGAAATCTCCTCAGTCCGGCAACCGGATATCTGCGCAATGCCCCTTCTTCCAGCAAACGCGCTACTGCGCTCAACGTGATCGCCGAAGGTGTCCGCGCGAACGTGAGCATTTCAATCGACTCGCGCGGAGTTCCACACGTTGTTGCAATGAACGATTTTGATCTTGCTTTCGGGCAAGGCTATGCAACCGCTCGCGACCGACTTTGGCAAATGGAATTACAAACAGCTGCCACCGCAGGAAGGGTGTCTGAGATCCTGGGTGCAAAGGCTGTTGAGTTCGACATCAAACAACGTAAGCTCGGCTTTCTTGCTGCGGCAGAAGCAGAAATAGAATTTCTAAGAAAAAACGACCCTGAGCAGTTGGAGATGTTGGAATCCTATAGCCGCGGGGTCAACGCCTATATAAAATCAATTGATTCTTCTGAATGGCCACTCGAATACAAACTTCTTGGCACGTCGCCCGAACAATGGACTCCACTCAAATGCGCTCTTTTTCACAAGCAGATGATTTGGATCCTGACCGGACAATTTGATGATTTCAAATTCACCAATGCTCTGCAAAAATTCACCAAAGATGAATTGGAAAATCTGTTTCCGGATTTCTACACCAGCGGCCTGCCCATTTTAGATACTTCCGTCGCCCAGATGTCGACCGGCGATCTCGACTCCTTCAATGCACCCACACCGCCCTTAAAACTTGATGGGCTTTTACAGATAGCTGATCTTCCCCTAAACAAGAGTCATTCAAATGCAGGTGCCAACGGGAGCAACAATTGGGTTGTTGATGGAGTTCATACCGGCCATGGATATCCAGTTCTCGCCAATGATCCTCATCTTGATTTGAAGCTTCCTTCCATCTGGTATGAAATCCAATTAACAGCTCCAGGTGTAAATATTTACGGGACGTCGCTGCCAGGACTGCCGCATGTGATTATCGGTTTTAACGAGAACGTGAGCTGGGGAATCACCAACGCCGGAGTCGATGTTATCGACTGGTACGCTTTGAAGTTCGACAAAAATAAACCAACTCCAAATTATTTATATGGCAAGCAGTGGAAGCCAACGTCTGTGCGCAAGGAGACCATCAAAATTCGTGGTCAGCAGGCGCGCACAATTGATGTCTTACAGACTCACTTTGGCCCGATTGCGAAAGAATACGAACTGGAACAAAAAACCGGAGGAACAACTCCGATCTCATTCGCAATGAAGTGGACCGGACACTCGCCTTCCAATGAATTTCGCGTTTTCTATTCACTCAACCGCGCGCGTTCTGTTGTTGACATGAAAAATGCACTGAGGAGCTACGAAGCTCCCGGACAAAACTTTGTCATGGCCGACAAAACCGGGTCGATTGGTTACGTGCAAGCAGGTCGTTTTCCAATGCGTTCCCACGGACAAGGGCGGTTCGTTTTGGATGGCTCTGAGCCTTCAAATGAATGGAACGGCTTCGTTCCCTTTTCACATTTACCGCAAAGTTGGTCGCCCGACAGAGGCTACCTTGCAACAGCGAACCAACAACCCACCCGCGACGCACCTCTTGGTTATGCATCCGGTGACTGGGGATTCACCAGTTATTTGCGCGGAACAAGAATTCTTCAACGCCTCGAGGCTCAAACCAACCCCAATCCAACAACAATCAGTGCACTCATGGCATTGCAAAATGACGTTGTAGATTTGCGAGCCAAAGCAGTTCTGCCTGTCTTTTTTAAGTGGATCAACGGCAAGTCAAGAAATGAGATGGAAGCAAAAGCTTTATCACTCTTAGCTGACTGGAAATTTGAGATGTCTGCAAACAGCGTTGCAGCCGCAGTTTGGTCGAAATGGTGGGAGTTTTTCTACAATTCAGTTTGGGAAAAAGCCTTTCCAGAGACTTTTTTTAAACGCCCTTCGGAAGACAGAACAACTGAATTGCTTTTAGCAGATTCGTCTGAGCTCTGGCCCCGTTCAGCCAACATTCCAAAATTAGCCAGCTTGCCGGATTTGGCCTTGAGTTCATTTCAACGTGCCGTTGAAACTCTTCAGCGCTATGCTGACAGAAAAGGAACGGATGGCGCACTTCCGACATGGGGTGCATTTCGCGGAACTCGCATTCCACATTTGGCAAACTTATCCGGATTTGGAATTGATCATCTCGAAACTGGTGGCAATGGAATCACGGTCAATGCGACCACTGAGACGCACGGACCCAGTTGGCGCATGGTGGTGACATGGGTTGAGGCTCAACCTCGCGCCTGGGGCGTGTATCCCGGTGGGCAATCGGGACACGTGGGAAGTAATTTTTATTCGAACATGACCCGTGATTGGCAAAATGGCGAATTGCAGGAATTACTTTTCGTTCAGCAGGGGATGTTAAAAGACAGTCTCACACTTCAACGCATTAATCTTGAAAATCCGCGATTGGAGAACAATAGATGAGATACACCATGCGTGAATTCCTTTGGATTCTCATAAGCATTCTTTGCTTGGTGCTGTTGCCATGGTGGCAAAGCGTGCTCATTTCGGCACTGGTTGGAGTTTTTTTGCTGCGCCTGACCGAACGCGGATTCAAAAGACGAGTCGTCTTCTTATTCATCGGACTGCTCATTACAATGATCACATTCCACTCAAGCCGCTCTCTTGTTGCATCGGCCATGAGCAAGCTTTTTAAACTCCCGCACTATGCTTTCTTAGCCATTCTGAGCGCTGGATGCTTTTCAATTCTCATAGCGCTGGCAGCAGAATCCTTTTTGTGGGTGAAATATTCCTTCCGCAAAGTTGGCGACAAGCTCGCCCCAAATCAAAAACTCAAACCTAAAAAAGCGTGAATTCAATCACTCCAATGGACAGTAGGATTGGGAAAGGAAGAACCGATGATTTTCAACCAACGAGTTGTGAAGCCAAGCGAAAGCTTTTCAAAACAGGCAAACCTGCAAAAAGATAATCATTCAAAACTAATGAACGAAGCTGATAAGTCGTACGAAAATCACTGGGCTAAACTCGCGCGCGAGCACCTCAGCTGGAAAAAGCCTTTCACCATTCCGATGACGTGGAACCCGCCGTTTGTTGAGTGGTTTGCGGATGGCGAGCTGAATATCAGTGAGCAGTGTTTGGACAAACACCTCAACACTGCAACAGCGCAAAAGATTGCCCTCATTTGGGAAGGTGAGCCGTGCGAAGGGCATCTCCCGAGCGAAAGAAAAACATACACCTACGCGCAGCTTCACGCTGAAGTCTGCGCGTTTGCCGAAGGACTCAAAAAACAAGGTGTAGGCCGCGGCGACCGCGTTGCACTTTATATGCCAATGATTCCCGAAGCGGTGATTGCAATGCTCGCTTGCGCACGCATTGGCGCACCACATACGGTTGTCTTTGGTGGTTTTTCCGCCGAATCGCTGCGCGATCGTATTCTCGATGCACAGGCAAAATGTGTGATTACCGCCAACGCTGGATTCCGTCGCGGAAAAATTCTTCCGCTGAAAACTGCAGTCGATAAGGCCGTCAGCGAATGCCCATGTGTGATTTCGGTTGTGGTTGCGGACCGCTTGGGCGAAACACAAAGCTCGAATTACAAAGTCGGAGAAATTCCCTTTACAGCAACACAAATGCATGCAGGTCGTGATGTTTGGTTTAATGATATTTGTGTCAATGGCAGCAAGTTAACAGCAGAGTCTCTGCCAGCAGAACATCCTTTATTTATTCTCTACACCAGCGGCACAACCGGAAAACCCAAAGGGGTTGTGCACGGAACTGCTGGATATGCGCTTTGGACAAATCTGACATGCCAATGGGTTTTCGATATCAAACCCACGGATGTGTATTGGTGCACAGCGGATATTGGCTGGGTCACCGGGCACAGTTACGTTGTTTATGGCCCGCTCTCAAATGGTGCGACTGTTTACATGTATGAAGGCGCACCGGATTTCCCAGATTACGGTCGATTTTGGCGCACAATTGAACGAGAAAAGATTTCGATTTTCTACACGGCGCCAACAGCTATTCGTGCATTTATGCGGCAGGGTGACTCATGGCCACAGAAATCAAATTTAAGCTCGCTTCGCCTGTTAGGTTCGGTCGGTGAACCTATCAATCCAGAAGCGTGGGAATGGTATCACTCAGTGATTGGGCAAGGAGCTTGCCCGATTGTCGACACTTGGTGGCAGACAGAAACCGGCGGCGTGATGATGAGCCCCTTGCCCGGAATCACCGCATTGAAACCAGGATCAGCCACACGTCCGTTGCCAGGGATTGCGGTTGAAGTGGTTGACGACAATGGTCAAGCCGTTGCGCCTGGCAACCGAGGCAAGCTTGTTATTACCAAACCATGGCCATCGCAGTTGCGCACCGTTCATGGAGATCCGGAACGCTATGCAAAGACATACTGGAGCACATTCGCAGGCCCTGCCGGCGCGCACAAAGAACCCTATTATTTTACCGGCGATGGCGCTTTCAAAGATGCGGATGGTGACATCTGGGTGATAGGTCGGGTGGACGATGTCATCAACGTTGCTGGCCATCGGATCGGCACGATGGAAGTTGAAAGTGCGCTCGTAGACCACCACTGTGTCGCAGAGTCAGCCGTTGTTGGAGTGCCCGATTCTGTGAAGGGAACAGCGATTTATGCCTTTGTGACCTTAAAGAACGAGGTCAAGCAGAGCGCAAACTGGAATGATGCCAAGAAACACGATTTGGCGCGCGAGCTTATCACACATGTGGGAGGCATCATTGGCAGTTTCGCAAAACCCGACCACATTCGCTTCAGCGACTCGCTGCCCAAAACCCGCAGCGGCAAAATTATGCGCCGTCTTCTCCGTGATGTCGCAACGGGTCATGAAAGCTTAGGCGATACTTCGACTTTGGAAGATGTCAGCGTGCTGGCAAATTTGCGGCAGAGTACAGACGACGAGTGAGGCCAAAACTCTTTGGCTCTCACCTCAATATTTCTCTCTCAGTTACAAAATTTGAAGGTAAATGCTTCGCCACCCGAAAGTGGGTCAATGAGGCCCTTGCCATCGACTTGGATTGACACATCCTGCTTAACGCCCCAGCGTGATGCTATCGCGCACACTTTTTCGCCCTTGAATTTATCAAATTTGCCAGTAAAGCGATGTTCGCCCGCAAATTTTAGCGAAACCTCTTGCTGAGTGAGCGAATTGATATAGCTCGAAAGCTTTGCACTGGTGACTTCACTGCCGGAAAATACGGGATTGTAAACATTGATCCAAACTTCATCTGCAAGATATTCAACTCCAGCAGAAATGAGCTTAAAATCAAGCGCAATTTTCGTTCCTTCTTTGGTTTCAAAATAGCGGTGCAGCCAGTCTTGAGTTGATACAACTCCGCTTGCGAGTTTTTCTTTGGTGCTGCGAATCCAGGCCATGTGCTTACGAACATCTGTATAAATGCCCATTTTTGTGCAGTCGGTTGCTGCACTGTAAGAACGCGAAGTGACCCCAATCACAGTCAGCTTGCTGTCGTCTTCCACGTAAAACATTGGGCCACCCGAGTCGCCGTGACACGAACTTGCCCGCGTGTTATCTGCGGGAGCCTCCCACATAAGTTCTTTGCCCGCGTCATTTACTTTTGCAAGTTTCACTGTTGTTTTGCGGAGAAAACCACTGAATTCAGGCATTGGGGTATCGCCTGGCATTGCCCGCGTTTGCCCATACCCTGCAATAACCACATCGCGCCCTGGACTCACGTCACCGATTTCCTTCACTGGCAACGGCTTCACCCACTCTGGAGCATCTTCCGACAAAACAATCACGCCGATATCGTTCTTGGGGGATTGCGGCATGGGATCAATATCTTTGCTCCCCAAATCGCCACGATCCCATCCTGGATTAGCCATCACTTGCTTGACTGGGACAAGAACAGTTTCTTTAAGAGAGCGATTGTTGCTACCAAAAGTCACAGAATAGGAGACCTGTCCGGGAATTGTCGCAAGGCAGTGCGCTGCGGTCACGATTGTCCGCTTATCGAGCACAAACCCTGTGCAGTTGGGCTTGCCATCCCAATTGAGCGAAACCGTCGACAGGTAAACTGGATCTTTTTCTTCAACCAAAGCACCCGACACAATGTCTGGGTTTGAATTGTAGGTCCGCCGTACGCATCCCGAGCTGACCAAGACCCAGCCAGTACTCACAGATACAAACAAAAACAAACCCTTAACCAACTTCATAGAAGTCCCCAATCCACGTGAGCAGGAATTGAAATCGCGACCTGGGCCGATTATATGCTTTTTCCAGAAGCATGAGCGAATTGAGGACTGACAAACCCATGACCCATAGCAAACCAAGCTGGGACAATTATTTTTTGGAGATGGCTGAAGTCATTGCCAAACGCAGCCCCGACAAAAAACGGCAGGTCGGTTGTGTGATTGTTGATGAGCACCGACGGGTGGTGGCCACAGGCTACAACGGCACCCCGGCATCTTACGACGACTCGAAAATCGATTGGTGGGATCGCACAGTCAAAGACCGCATCGTGATTCACGCAGAAGCCAATGCGCTCATCTATGCCGACGGTCCGCGCTTGCGCGGCGGAACTCTTTACTGCTCATACAGCCCTTGTATTAATTGTGCAAAGTTGATTGCTGGAGCTGGAATATCTCGAGTTATTTATCGCGAACAATTCGATGACGCTGGACTCGAAATGCTCAACGAATTTCAAGTCGATGCGCAACAAGTTGCTCCTTGAAGTCGATCCACGTTCCGTTTTTTTCTATGATTCACGGAAAACAACATTCAAACGCGCAGCATCGACGAGGTGAACAATGCAATTCCAAAATAAACATATTTTAATCACAGGAGGTGCATCCGGAATTGGCCTTGGTCTTGCAAGGGAATTCATTGCTGCAGGTAACACAGTAATCGTCTGTGGCCGACGCGACGAAAAATTAGCTGAGGCAAAGAACCTTCTGCCGACACTACAAACTTTGACCGCTGATGTACAAACTTTGGAAGGGCGAATCGCACTTCGTGACGCCATCGTGAAAAAATATCCACAGGTCGATATCCTTATCAACAATGCGGGTATTCAGCGGCGGTTAAATTTACAAACAAGTGAACCATGGGAACTCACGGAGTCGGAAATTGCCACGAATTTGCACGCGCCAATTCATTTATCACAGCTCTTTGTTGAACATCTCAAGAACAAATCAAATGCTGCAATTATGAACGTGACTTCCGGGTTGTCATTTGTTCCCATCGCACAGATGCCGGTCTACTGCGCAACCAAAGCTGCATTGCGCTCATTCACTCTGTCCCTTCGAAAACAATTGGCCGATACTTCAATTCGAGTGATTGAAATCATTCCCCCCGCAGTTAACACCGATCTCGGCGGACCAGGGCTGCATACATTTGGAGTCCCTGTTGAG